>Ga0233370_1000001_pt1 | contig 50757 bp, 56 predicted proteins | sample ElkDunMinimDraft_2_FD_180686 | JGI IMG/M metagenome (GOLD analysis project Ga0233370, IMG submission 180686) | Fecal eukaryotic communites from dung pellets of Tule Elk in California, USA - Elk Dung D2 | ecosystem: Host-associated > Mammals > Digestive system > Large intestine > Fecal | place...
CTTCCCGTTCATCCAGCAGTGCCAGCGCGATATCTGGCGAAAAGTGCTTCATAAAATCGTTAAGCGCATTAATTCGCTGATCGAAGGGCATTACAGGTGCTTCACCAGCAATTTTTGTTTTTTCAGCGATTTCACGAAGCTTTTGATAATCAATCTTGCTCACTGGTTGCCTCCTTTGCGAAGCTGTTCAGCAATACTTACGCATATCTCTGCGCCTCTAATCAGCCCCGGAACGTTCTTGTTTGGCCCAACTTCACCATCAACAAAATCAATCATCGCGTTACGAGCCATATCCACCCCCTGCGCACGTACTTCAGCCAGGAGAGCGTCGGTAGCTGGGGTTTCCGTGAAGTTGTCCTCCCAACCGTAGTACTCCTGACGACAGAAGTTATTAAATTCCTTCTCCGACTGTTTAAGCGCCGCATTCTCCACTGCCAGCGCCGCGCACTTGGCCTCAAGAGCGGCAACCACTTCCTGATGGTCTTTGTACTTAACGTATGAGCCGGAGATGTCATCACCTTCGGTGTTTAGCCATGCGTCATTGCAATTCACTGCGTAGGTTCTGATGCTGATGCTCTCCCGCCCCTGACAGACGCCAGGCCAGTCAATAAAGTATCCGCAATGCCTACCCTCAGACGTGCGCGCAGGATAAATGCCGTTATGACCCGGCAAAATATATGCTACCCATTCATCTTGCGTTGCCTGTTCCGCCGCCTCGCGCAGTTCTTGATAGTCAATCTTGCTCACTGGTTGCCTCCTTTGCGAAGCTCAGCGGCGAAGGCTACTGCGTGATCATGATGTTCAAGCGTGTATGCACACTCCGCAAACATCTCCACGCCCTGCGCCCGTACTTCAGCCAGGAAAGCATCGGTGGCTGGCATATTTCCTGTTGCCTTCATGGCCTCCAAAATAACCAGAACGCCATCTCGCCCAACCACCTCAGCGATAACCTCGGTGTTGTCGCCAACAACATCGCAGAATGCCTGAACTGCCTTACGAGCCAGCTCATTCTCCACTGCCAGCGCCGTGCGATTACCCTCCAGCTCTGCAATGCGCTGTTTTGCGGCATCCAGTTCAATCGACAATTTTTCCAACTGCTCTTGATGCTTCTTGTATTCCTGATATGCGTGCCAAGACTGACCTTTGCGCACACTATCAGTGATATCAGTAATCTGTTCTGGTGTTAGCGTGGTCAGTGGCTGTGATGGGAAAATAAGCACTTTCCCGGAATCCCAATCAAAACCAGCGTGAATTGACTGAACCTCAACTGAAGGTGTTGAACCAATGCTGCCAGGCGAATGAACAACGATTGTTACATCCATATCGCGACGATGGCTGTGGTTGTTGGACAAAATACGATTCACCAACTCAGAAAATTTGGAAAATTTCATGCTGATTCCCCTTTCTCTGCTCTCTCCTGTCGGAACATCACTATCATCAGGTCGCCTTTTGTCGCTATCCTGGCTGTTGTACCTGGTTCAATGCGGCTAAGCTCAAATGCGTCATAGAACGCTTCTAATGCCTTCTGGCGTAGTTCCTGTTTGCGCCGTTTTTTCCACTGTTTTAGGAAAATGGAACCCAGCCATCGCCATGTGCGGGACATGATGTAAAGCCAACCGAGAAGTGCCAGACCGGTATTTAGGAGCGTATCGATCGTTATTGTCGTGTCGATATTCACTGGCTGCTTCCTTTGCGAATCTGTTCCGCCCATTCTTCAAGGGATTTCTCCGCATATTCACCAGACAGGCCATCAATCGGATGCGCTTCATTAGCCAACTCTTCTTTCGCTGACAAAATCATGCGTGTAACGTCGAAAACTTCACGCAAAGACTTATTGATAAATCCGTGATTGAACGCAGCAGCAAGACGGCTGGCGGTATAGTTAATCCCCTCGTTGCGTGCTTCCGCACGAATTTCAGCCAGAAAAGCATCGGTAGCTGGAGTTTCGCTGTGGTGTAGGGCATCGTTGATAATCATTGCAGCAACACCAGCCTGCCCTGCATCCGTGACCGACACATGCTCAAGAGTTACGGCCATTGCGTGTTTCAGCCCGGCGTTCTCTGCCACCAGCGCCGCGAGCTTAGTCTCAAGCGGTGCTATTCGGCACATAGCATCAATATTTGTGTCCTCCAGGCGCTTAATTTCACCAAGTAGCGCCAGTGCAACCTTTGGGTTGAATGCGGCAACATAACGAGCGTTGTTCTCTGCGTTTTTCAGCCCATCAAAGCCGGTCCATTTGATAACATCTTCACATCGTTTATCACCGGGCGTATGCACCGCATACGTACCAGTACCCGGCGAAATAAATGCGACCCATTCGCCCTGTGTTGCCTGTTTTGCTATCTCACGCAGTGCCCGGTAATTAATTTTGCTCACTGGCTGCCTCCTTTGCGGAGTTGCGCTTCGATGCACGAAAAAAAAGACTCCCGAGTATGACTGTTAAGAGCTGGTGCGAACGCCGCGTTAAGAACGGCAGCATCACAGCCGTCATCAATATAGAGCGCAATTTTTTTCTCCAGGCGCGCTTTGGCTTCCTGCAACTGCATACCCCGGCACGCACGCGGGATATAATCAGCAATTTGAGCGATAGCTTTTTCGTTCTGTTTAAACATGCTTCACCTCGATAGGCTTGATGGTGTCTAACAGCAGTCGACGGCGCGTATTTTCTGCAAAGTGGCGGCGTCCGGTATCTTTGTGGTAAAACTCATTTTTGCCGACGACCCACATCCGCTCTGTTTGGTGCAGTTTTTTTACCTGCGGACCGTCTTTGGTGATCACGGTGCCGGTATGGGTTTTTACGATTGTCATGCCACTACCTATTCGAACAGATGAACGAGACAGGCTGATGCTCGTCCACCTGAAAAACTGACGATTTGATGCATACTCACGGTTTATTCCTGAATGCGCTTAAACTCGATTACCCACACCCAGGGATTAGCGTTCCAGCTTTCTTCACCATAGATGGATTCCCACAGGCGCTGGAACGCAACCTTGGCCATTGCGAAATCCCCCTTGGGAGTAAGGAATGTTCCCGGGTGATCAGGAAGCAAACTTCCAGCAGGCGGAACGCCCTCAGCCCTTGCATCGCATTCGCTGATATCGTTCAACCGTTCAACGCGCACGTTGGTAATTTCCAACAGAATGCGTGATGCCCATCGCGGCATGTGAATTGATGGACGCCACCCACCATCAAACTTTTCATTCACAGTGTGAGGTTTCCAGTCGGCATCATCGGGTATCGACCATAAGCCGTAATCACCAGGTTTTTGCTCGCAACTGGCCCGATAAATCCTTGCTGCGTTCTTCTCATCGCCACGACAAAGGTTGTCGTTCCAGTCCACACTGCAACCATCCTCATTGCCTAATATCGCCCATGTTTCACGAACCCAAATTCGATCGCCGACGATACCAAAGGGGCAATTGAAAACACTGCTTACACCATCAGCCCCGTACCACTGAAAACCTGCACCAATTTCCCTAACCATCACTGGTGCTTCTGGACCAACTTCCGCAGGCTGATTTTTCATTATCCGCCGCGTCTGCGTTTTCCTTCCTTCGAGGATGGCTCGGACCATCTCATCGTTGAAAATCATGCCGCGCTCTTTCACTTCGCCTTTCATGCATCCCCCTTACCCATGCGCGACGATGCCGCCAAAAGTGATAGAGAACAGCCAGAAATAGATCGCGGCCATAATGATTTTGAATGCCGTGTTCATATTTTCAGCTCCTGTGATTGATTGGATACATGCCGCGCCTTACGGCATGTTTTTATTTTCACTTTCTCTGTTTTAAAAATCAAGATTTATTAGAGCAATTATTGTTGATGGAGAAGCGCGTTTTCATACTCCCTGACCATTAACGTAAGTACGCCGTGACTCCTGAAAACACGCGCCACTTCAATCTTATCTTCCAGCGCGAACGCAATTTTACTTAGACCAATTTTCTTCAGGAGATCAATCTTTGCTGGACCGTCATTTCTGTCATCGGTGGCAGGACGCATAGATAGCAAAGGCTCCGCCCCATTTGTTACGTGCTTACGCAACCAGGCTCGTGTTTTATCCCTGGCTATCTCACAGCGCCCGGTTACAAACCAGAGGGTGTAAATGCCGGACAACTGGCGCACCATATCAATAACTGGAGTGATGGGAGCATCAGTGTCACAGGCAAGGTTAAACTCGTTCCAGTGCTCTGTTAATGCACCTTTGCCAGGTGGTGGAAGTAAATGCAGCCTGTCTTCCGTTGCCTCTGATATCGTCCCATCAATATCTACTATGACGATGTACGGACGTTCCTGGTGTGCGTGTTTATTGAAAATACTCAAATGCCCTCCTCATTGGACGAAAAAAATGCTGGTGGGAGCACTCCACCAGCATTAAAAGTGACACTGTAACTATCAGCGAACGTAAATAGTGCCGCCGTTCTCTTTTTCCCATGCATCGCTACGTGCATAGCAAACATCGAGAAGTCTTCTTGCCGCAGTTTCCTCTAAACCCAATTCGACAACCAACTGCTCATGACGGCGGGTAACCACATCAAACAGGGTATGCAGCCCTTTAGTTGCCAGATCATCAATGAATTCCGGTTCGAACGGCAGCTCTGCATCTGCCAACATAACCTCTTGCGCCCACTCAACTCGACGGACCAATTCCGGGCGACGGCTTTCCATCTCTTTACAGATCAATTCATGGAAGAACTCTACCCAACCTTCCGGCTGGAACTCGCGGAAAATTGCCAACGGCTGGAAGTTTGGCATCAACCATTCGTTGATTCGGATATCAATGGCATAGCCCATGTCGCAGCAGAACTGATAAGCAAAGTCCAGCTTAGAAACGATATAAGGACGCTCGTTATTGAACTCTTTAGGCGATGAGATCCCATAAGCCAGGAGGCGCGGGAAGAAGGAGATTTGCCCTAACGTCGGATGAAGTTTGCTTGCAGGGAAACGGCGCTCAGTAATGCCATACATTTCCTTCTTGAGCGTCGCAAATTTGGCATTCTCATTAACCAGCGCGGTAACCTCTGCTTTTTTATTAGCAAATGCCACGCGCGCCTCGCTTGCATCTTTAATAGTTTTTTTGAGCTGTTGGTTAAGGTCGGCGACCTGCTTACGCAGTTCCTGTCGCTCGCTTTTAGCTTTGTTATAGCGTTTCTCAAGGTTAAAAGGATCAAGTTTCATGATCTCTTTATATTGAGATTTTAGCGTTGAAATCTGTGAGTTCCGCAGTTCAACCATCGCAGTCATTTCATTGAGTTTTGTTTCCAGCTCAATGCTTATACGTTCGGCATTATCAGCACGCTGGTTGGCGTCATGCGTCGCATCGTCGATCGCGTCCTGTTGCTGGCGTTTCAAATGTTCAATTTCCAGCTGAAGCTCTTCAATTTCTTTACCCTTCAGACCGAGATCCAACTGCATATTTTCAGCTGCATCTACCAGGGAGTTATGGCTATCAGCTTCTGCGTTATAAACATCAATAAGCTGTGCGTGAAGCATCTCCGCTGACTGAACCGCATTATCAAAAAAACGTGCTGTGAGGTCATCACAACTAACGCGGCGTTGCGCGGCCCGGATGTTCTGGATAATGGCCGGGATACCGGCATTCAGGACATCAGGGATACATACATTTTCGATTGATTGGTTTTGTGCTGAAGTGCTCATTTCAAAGTTCCGTATTAGCTTGTGCTTCGGTCATTTTTCCTAAGTATGAAGGAGGAAGGACTACGCAATTTGTATCCAGTCCCTCACCTATGGCAGCCTGTAAAATTCTGGCTAAGGTGAGTCTCTTGTTGCGATACCTGGTGATGACATGCCTGATACCGCCGGTCGGCGTAACAAAGGCGATCAGCCAGTAGTGATATTTCCGTCGGAATGGCCACATAGTACACCTTGTAGATTGCTCTAATAAAAAACGTGATGAGTGTACATCACGTTTTAAAAATATGGAATTATTAGAGCAATATTATTCTGATTCTCGATCAAAAAATGAGCTGATAAGGGGAAGCCAATCCTCTGACACTTCGCGAGGTCGCGGTTTGCCGTGGAAAAAGATTATTCGGCAGTCTTTTGGTAATGCCCCATTCCCCCTGGAGTAACGCGCGCTCGCATATTTTGAACCAGGTTCCACAACATCGGCCTTGTAACTTACAAACCATCCTGGATACAGATCCTGAAATGCTGGTGTATCATCGCCCATAACCTTTCGTAAGAACCCCTGGTCCCCCCAGCACTCAGTAGTGACACAACGAGAAATCCAACCTTCCGGATCTTGCCAGAATGAACTCCAGATATGCGCTTTAACACTATTTGGTATCCACAGGGCACCGCTGCCACGATATTGTGGATGGTAAAAATCCCTAAGCATGGTGAAGCTGGTTGGTGGATGCTCTAGGATTGGGCGTATATCACCGGCAATAACCGTGTCCAAATCCAGATAGAACAGATCATCGGTTATATCCGGTCGGAACAACTCGATTTTCGCCCACCAGCCACGGCACTTTTGCCACTGGTTGATCAATGGGACAACTTTGACGCCAGGTACATGTAAACGCTTCAGGTCTGTCAGGCAAATAATTTCATAGCCTTTTGGCAGTTGATTAACCAGCCACTGCACATCGGAAGCGTTATAGTCACCACCAGAGCGAAAAACTAAAGCAATCTTCATGCTGCACCATCACCTTTCACTTTCATCAATGTCAGGTTTCCGCAAAATACGGCACCAGTGTCGATATACTGCTGATTCCAGAATGTCTTCGGGCTTTTCACCGGAGTGTGACCAAAGATAAAACGATCTGCGCCCGAAATTTCGCCACCAATATCATCCATCGAATCACTGATACGCTCGCGCGCCCAGACAACGTTGAAAAGCGGCACCTCCTTACCGAATTGGTATTCATTATCCGGATAGTCGGCATGGGCTATAACGATAGTTTCTTGCCCCGTGTTCAACTCAATGATATAGGGCAGACGCTTTACCAGCTCCACCAGCGCCCAGGCTAATATTTCCTGATCAGTGTCCAGCATGAAGAACCATTGTCCGCCATTCATTAGCCAGTTATTCACGTTGCCATCTGGACTTAACGCATCAATCATCAGCCGCTCATGGTTCCCCATCACTGCCCTGAACCAGGGCATCTGCAATAGTTCCAGACATTCGACATTTTCAGTACCGCGATCGATAAGGTCGCCGACCGATATCAGTAAATCCTGCGCCGGGTCAAAATCCACACGATGGAGTTCGGACATCAGTCTGGTGTAGCAACCATGCAGATCACCAACAACCCAGACATTCCTGTATTTGGTACCGTCGATACGGTGATAAATTGTGGGTGCCATCATGTATTCTTCAGCCATTCTTTAAGAGTCATCTGCGGAATACCTCCCATTTTCCCGCATGAAACAACGTCAATCTGTTCACGCGCAGACTGGAATAACAAAGGCAGGTGACTTAGATTTTTTGGCGTGCCGCCGGAGTGAACGCGTAGTTCTTGCGTAGCGTCAACGCCCACCAGAGCTACATGTTTGAATCCGATATGGAAAGCCAGGTTCAGAGCACCATATGCACTATTGCCGCTGGCAATTTCATTCTCATCTTCGCAAAGGCCGAAATGTGCGGACCAGCGCCACGCCCACCACTCGGGAGAATTCGTATTTTTTGGCTCCATGCCGCGTTCAGCCACACGACGGAAGCACAGAACGCCATCTCTGACTTCACGTTCTTTAACATCGGGTAGTGCCATGCAATAACAAACACCACGGCGACGGCGGCCACGACCAACGCGCCGCATATTGTCTGGGGATGGATCAAGGGTGAAAAAATAAGAAGCGCGGTTAAGCCAGTCGATGGCCCCATTGACCGCTATAATCGGCACTCCGCGCGGCGCAACAAAGTTTGCGGCGCTTGGGCCACTGCCGACGATAATAACGCGATCACTGCCTCTAAATTTATTCTTGGGAAACATTGAATTGCACTGCTCCTACTTGCATTCAAAATATGTAAATCTGCGTGTTTTTTGCGGGTATCCAGGAACTGCTGTTGCCATTTTGAAATAGACACCTGCGTTGGATTCCGTAGTGCTTGAGGGTGCGCGCCATGCCAATGAAGGCCGTTTTGCAGAGAACAGTCATAGCCGACTAATACCACTACTTCAGCCCCTGATTCAGCAGCCAGACTGATAGCCTGCGCGCCGCTATTTACCCCTTCCGCCGGTCCACAATATCGCCTGTACTCCAACGAAAATGATTTCGCCGCCGCCAGGTTGGCTGTCACTTTGCGGAATCTCCCTCCCGGTATGGTGGATCCGTATTGCTTCCACCATGACAAATCACCGGCGTATAAGGCATAAATGTCATCGAACATCTGCCAGGAATTGTTAACCGCGATGATTGAACAGCCAGTTTTTTCTATAGCAGCACAGTCCTCACGAGTGAGTGACGGACCGCTACCGACACAAAAAACAGTCCTAGTCGCCCTGGGTGGTATGTTCATTCTCAGCTGCAAATTCAGCCTCCAGGCGAGCATTCATTTCAGCGATTACAGGGTCCACTACAGCATCTGTTTCCTGTTCATTACGCGGCATGATCGATGCCAGCGATTCATAATTAACCTTGGATGACACGACTATTCTCCCGATGTTAATGTGCGCTATATCAAATGGCGCATATGTACTAATTAATTTATTATTTTAAGCAGCATACAACCACTTGTCGCCGTTCAATACATGCTCAATAGCCTCACCCTTTTTAAGGCTTATGTATTCCAAGATGGCGGTTATCGCTTGTTCTGCACCATACGCAAGAACGACGTAGTAACCTTCCTCTCTAAGCCTGCGCATCCAGGCGATCTGCTCTTTCGTCGGGGCTTTACCATTTGGTTCTTTAAGCTCAATTCGCATGCCGTGATAAATACCGCATGCTTTATCGAGACTCATGTCCGGATAACCTTTTTTCTGCCCTTCAGCTTTCATTTTCCCGGCGGTTGCTTTTGAACGTTTCCCTCCGTTAGGCGTTGCATGCAACAGCTCATAGATGTCAGGGTGCTTGCGTTCGAAGTAATCAAAAATGAAAACCTGCTCGAAGTGCTCGCAATTTCCGTCGCGCAGGTCTGGGTTCTTTGCCAGTGCTGCAAGTGCCTTCGCATGTGGAGAAACTTCTTTTACCGGCGCAAGCGATAAGAATGGATCCTTTTTGGTTTTTGGCCTGGACCGCCCCTTATTTCTACGCTCACTAAAAGCCTGAAACTCTTCCTCAGTAAAGCGCAACATAATCAGTCAAATCCTGCCGGTCGCATGCCATATTTACGCTGTTTTGCGGCCTGCTCTTCCCTGTGCCATTGCGCACATTCAGCGTCACAATAAATACCTGATTCAATCGATTCATTGCAGTAACGACACTTCCCTGTAAATACCTGGCTCACGACCTGTGCCTGCTTTCTGATGTTATCGATGGCCATGTCTTTGAGAGCTTCTAACTGATTCATGCTCAGCTCTGCATCATCAACACGTTCTGCCAATTTTGTTTCCTCGTGAAGAACCTACTTAAGGGCAGAATGATACATTTCACAATCAAAATTGCACTAATAATTTTCTTTTATTGAGTTAAATATTCAACAAATGACTAGCGGTAGAATCACCATCATCTATTTCTGGCAGGCTGACTATGGCTACATCAATCACTACAACCCAAAGCACTCGGCAATATCCTCTGTCGCGGTATGACGACCGCAACATAGCCGATCCAATACTCAGGGCAGAGCTACGCAAAGAGGTGATGCTTATGTGTGAATCGAACGACAAGAATCTGACGATTTATTACGTTCTTCCCGATGAGCAATATCGCCCGGATTTGCTGGCTTACCGTATGTGGGGCATAGCAGAGCTACGCTGGGTTGTGACGCTCGCCGCCGGGCTTGAGGATGAGTCTCAGGGTATGACTGTTGGCAAAAAATTAAAACTCCCACCTGCCACATGGATCCGCGAAATGATTCGCCATTTCCAATATGACGGCCAGGTGATAGGGACATTATCCATTGCGTAAGGGAAATGAATGCCAACTGAATATGCTCGCGACAACCTTGGTCGCTATCAGACTGATGGATTAAGTGCAAAAGACTTTAATAAGGTCTTCGATCTTATCCGTAAACAGCAGCGTCAGAATCGGCGAAACGCGCGACGTACACTCACCCCAAGGATTATGGGGATGCGCAACCGCGAACTTGAGGCATTCCTCAGCCTTGGGAAAAAGAAAGATGGCACCTACTTTACGCCAGAAGATATACGCAGCTTCAACACCTCAAGGCAGGCTCATAAAACAAAATTCAAGAGCACGGTACCCGGCATTACCTATGCTCAGCTGGTGGCGCAGTCCACCAGCATTGATATAAAACGCGCTAACAACAAAGTTTCTGATGGCACAGGGATCAAAGCCGCGACATTCCTCGGGCTAAAACACAACCTTGCATTGATATCTGTTAATGCCTCGGATGAGTCGGTCCACCAGCATCATCGTGTCAGAATTCGATTTGAGGAATGGGATAAAGCCGTTGAGGAAATTGCTGAAGACGGTGCGAAAAAAGCCCGAATCGCTGCCGATCTCTGCAAGGGCCGGGTATCTTTCGACTGTGATTGTGGACGCCATCAATACTGGTATCGTTATATGGCCACGGCTGGTAACTATGCTGTCGCGCCGCCAAAAGAGTATGCATTCCCCAAGATCCGCAACCCTGATCTGACTGGTGTAGCCTGCAAACATGTGTTGCACGCTATGACGCGTTTTCAGTCTCCCACATGGCACAAGGCCATCATTATTGCCCTGGAAAAAGCAGCTGAACAGGTGGCCTTCGGCGATGACAAGCGGAAGACAACAACCTATTTCAAAGGCGAACTGGCTAAATCACTCGCGCGCAACCGGACAACAACGACGGATCAGGCTAAAGCGGCGCGTGAGTATGAGTTATATCTGAAATCTCAGGATGCATTAGGCAAAAAACTACGCGCCAAAGATAGCGCCACGGACAACGTTCGCCGGTTGTTAAAAAAAGCTCGCACCACGGCAAACAGGAAGAATGCCGAACTAAAAGCCTCGCGGGTGAGGGAAGCCCAGGCCCGCGCTGAAGCCGACGCTCTCAAAAAAGCCCTGCAAACGCAGGCGAACAACCTCATAAAGTTTTTCATGAGTCAGGGAATGGACAAGGCCGCTGCCACTGCGCAGGCGCGAAGCATTCTTGAGACACAAATTAACGAAGCCCGTAAACGGAAAGGATAATCGATGGCAGGTTTCTTTGATGACATGTTTGAGGACACAGAACCATCACAACAAGTGACTGGTGATAACCTCCCGGACACCGAATCGGATCCGGATATTCCAGGCGAAGGTTCTGAACTGATTGAAGAGGAAGATATTGATGCTGAAATCGAAACCGATGGTGTTAACGTTGGTAATATTGTTGATCCTGTGGAGGACAATCACCTTCCCAATCTGGATCACGGCCTGCTTAGTGATTCTGGTGTGCGCCACCGTTATCAAGGTCATGCAGTTTTTAATAACCTTGTGCGGATGGACTGGCTCAAAGCAATCAAGCTAGACCCTGACTCATTCGATGCAGTTCTGTATCGCGCAATACCTTACAGAGACAAAAATGCACCTGAAACGGCATCTGAAATAATAGAACCGAACCAACGCATATATGACTATCAGGATCCAGAACTGATAACGGCCCTCGACTGCCCGGATGAGATGGACGCCTTCTACGCGCTATACGACGGCAGTGATAATACGGGAATTAGCGACAGTGCTTTAATCCTTCGGTTAGCCGCCGTCAATGTGCCAGTGGGTTCTATGCTCGAATGGCTGGAACAGCTGTCAGACGGCACAACCATTCGCCGCTTCTGGTACATCCATAAAATATTCAATTACGGCACTGCCAGGGTAGGCAGTTTGTTTTATTGCGTGCCTTCACGCGCCTTTGAAGGGAATTTCATCGGTGATTCTGAATAATCAGGAATGGCTACTGGCCATCTTTAAGAAAAAAGGTCTTACTCCAACCGGTAAGCTGGAATTTGCCACTATTGATGGCATTGATTCGGCGCTCGCACAGGCTTTAAACGAAGCGTTCGACTCACAAGTTGTCAGCTTTAATGATCGCACTAACCAGTCATTCAGGGAGTTCCTGAAACGCACACCAAGAGATCGCATAACGCTCGGCACTTTTAGTGATGTGAAGGAGTGGTTGTCGTCATTTGAAGCCGATCGCGCCGGGCGCAAAGATACAGCCTCTGCTGGCCCGGTAAATAAGCTGGCAATGCCGCTTGTGAATCTGTCTCGTTCTCCCGCGTTTTCAATTTATGAAGGTGAACTGTGCCGGGATAATTACGATGAAGGGCATGTCACCAATGAAAATGATGAGATTGAAGCCCTGGTATCGACTATCCCTTTCTCACTGGAATATTCGCTATGGATAGCCAGTGACGAGAAGGAATCTCTTGGGATGGTTTCAACTGCATTAGCATTCTGGCTACGAATGTATGCCAGCCTCGGGCAGGCATCTTTCACTCACACTGCCAATGTCGGCGGTTATGAGATACCGGTTACCTGTTACATAGAAGGGCAAAAATCAATCGCATTTCAGGATCTGACCACCGGCACCGCCGACAACAGGCTGTTCGCGGTTGGATTGAACCTCACAGTAGTGGCGGAGCTTCCTATCCTGGCTTATATGCAGCAAACCACCGGCACCATAACGGTAAAAGCGAAAATTCTGGAGGAATGAGATGGCCACAAAGACCACCACAGCCCCGGAAACTGATTCAAAACGCACTCAGCTATTCCTGCAATCTGTTTCAATTGGGCAGAATGAAATCCCTCGCGAAATGATCGTAGGATGTACCTATGTCGAACCTGGGGAGCTATCTGGTCCCCAGCTTATGCTAATGATCAGGGATTCAACGGCTTACGTGGTCAATAAGCTGGGGGTGAAATTTGGTACAATACTGACAGTTTCACTTGGTGATCCGGAAGGTCATGGCGGCATCCTCTTCTCGGAAGAGTTCTTTGTTCTTAAAGCGCCGCGCAAGGACGATACTGTACTGATTTACGCGTTTAGTAACCCGGTGCGGTTATTAAAAGTTCCGTCCACCAGCGCACAGTATTTTGTTGATAAGCCACCATCAGCCGTAGTTTCCTCTCTTGCCCCTGGTCTGAAGGTAAATGCTGACTCATTCAGAAAAACATCCACATACCACCTAAATGTTGGAGAAAAACCGACCAAGGTATTGCAGGAGATAGCCCGGGATACCGGTTCTATGTGCTGGGCATCCAGGGGGACGATCAATTTTAAAAGTATGGAAAAAATGGCAAACGCCGCTCCATCGCTTACTTATGAGTCCGCCAATCCCAACACATCCGGATTTACAATTAGTCAGTTCAACATCCTGAATGCCGATTATGAATACCAGCGCCGCCACAATTACAGAATGGCCAGTTATGACATGACCAAAGGTGTGGTTTACTCAGGTAACCAGGAAGACCCCATTAAATTTACGAGCAATCCCGATCCTACCGCGCTGGCGAACTACAACAAATTCATTCTCCCCCGCCTCGATATGCTGGTGGAAGGAAATGCCGCGCTAACTCCGGGTACGACGCTGAAAATTGTCGTGCATAACACGGCAGGTGACGGAGAACTCGATGAATCTATCCCTGACAAAATGATAGTGATGTCCGTGACTCATTTCGAAGACCGCTTTCGTTTTGTCAGCCGTGCACAGTTAGGAGTGGTGAATGGGTAGTTTGACAGGGAAGTATCGGGCTGTAGTGATAAGCGTCGATGACCCTAAAGGTCTGATGCGTACACAAATACGTGTTGTCGGCATGATGGATGGGTTACCAGATGCCTCATTGCCGTGGGCAGAAGCTATATTGTCCAATGCAAACACGTTTTCACCATTTCTGCCCGGCGATAAAGTATGGGTAGAATTTCCCTACAATGGGGATTCGCGATGGCCATTGATAATCGGTTATGCACAGGATGCATCCGGTGGCGCTCCCAATGTGCCGCCTGAAGCGTCAGGACAAGGTGAAGGCTATGTACCGCCTGAAGTTGAAGGTGCACCAGCACAACCATCAACCAGCGCCAAAAAAGACTTTATTTCGTCGCGGAACGGACTAATGGAGATCCGGACGGCGGGCGGAGCCTGGGCCGTTACGCACTTGAAAAGTGGAACAACAATCGGGTTCAACGAGGCCGGGGAGTTATATGCCATTTCTCAAGGTCCGGCATTCATCTCTTCCGCAGGAAATCTCGATATAAAGTCAGGCGCGGATGTCGCCCTGAAGGCGGGGGGAAGTATGGCGATAGAGGCCAGCGGGAATCTATCCATAAAAGCCGCTCAAGTCTCTGTTGACAAGGCTTAAGAAAAGCCCGGCGTTCGGGCTTTTCTGTTATGACGGGTTCAATTTTTTATCCGTTACCGCGCGACGGTTTCTGCGTGATAAACGTCTCAAGCATCTTTTCCGCAATTGCCGACCAGGTGTGACACTGGACCTTTTCAGCATTTTTCACGCGATCAACGCAAGCAATAACCTCATCCCAATCAATCCGCGACTTGATAACCATATGGTTCACCAAAGCCAAGCGATCTGGCGGAAGGCAATCGGGAGGCGTTAATACCAACGCCCCGCACATTGCCGCCTCAAGTACAGTTAATCCAAGGCTTTCGGGATGCGTAACGATAAACACGTCACTCTTACGCAATTCAGCTGCAAATTCGGTTGCTGGTACCGGCGTCCGTCTGTATGGGGTTACCGATATATTCCCCGGATCAATGGTAATCAATCCGTCATCGGTCAACGTTCTGGCCTCATACGGAACGGCCAGGCGCTGAAGGTTCATAAGGATACTTAAGGAGTGATCAAACCCACTAACATCAAATGCAGCGTGGTCTACAAAAATACGCAGAACATCGTCTGTTTTGGTTTCCAGATGGAACAGTTCCTGATTCGCTGCCCATCCAACATGTTTGTTAAAACGATTATGACGCTCTAACCTGCCGGGATTATCCAGGTACCGCCAGGTATCATCGCGGACAGTAAAAGTAATATCGACTGGTGCCGAATCCAGCATAGAACCGTCATATACCTGGGCTACCCATCCAGAGAATCGGCGACACAGTTGCATGCCTATTTCCCTGGGTACCGTAGTAAAATACCTCAATCCTGGTGCCAAAATGGCCTTCGCAGAACATGCGGTCGCAGCAGTCAACACAGCTTCAACATAATCCTCCGGGCTTTCGACGCCAGGGGAATATGGACGATGGTATTGCAATGTTACCCCTGCCTCACTAAAGGCGCAGGCCAGGTTATAAGCCCACATTTCCGTATATGTTTTCACATCACTGATAGCTTCAAATTTTCGCCCAATGATCAGGATGTTCATCGGCTTTTCCTCATTCCATTGCATTAATAATCCTCTTGCCAGTCAGCACCAGCATAGTTATCAAACCGTGAGTATTGGCCGTTAAAAGCCAATCTCACCGTGCCAATTGGGCCATTTCGTTGCTTTCCGATAATTACCTCGGCAATGCCCTTCATTTCGCTATCCGGGTGATAAACTTCGTCGCGATACAGAAACATGATCAGGTCTGCGTCCTGCTCAATTGCTCCTGATTCACGTAAATCTGAATTTACCGGTCGTTTGTCCGCACGCTGTTCAAGCGATCGATTAAGTTGTGACAATGCCACCACCGGTACTTGTAATTCCTTCGCCAACGCCTTCAGTGAGCGAGAAATCTCGGCAATTTCCAGCGTTCGGTTATCTTGCAGCTCGGGGACGCGCATAAGTTGCAGGTAGTCGATCATAATCATGCTCAAACCACCATTTTCTTTATAAACACGACGAGCGCGGGAACGAAGCTCTGTAGGTGTCAGGGCGCTTGAGTCATCAATAAAAATATTCTGCTTGTCCAACAGAATACCCATTGCGCCAGAAACCCGCGCCCAATCCTCGTCGTTAAGTTGCCCTGTCCGAATACGAGTCTGATCAACGCGTGCAAGAGAAGCCAGTGAGCGCATCATCAGCTGGTGGCTCGGCATCTCAAGGCTAAAAACCAATACGGGCTTATCGTTACGAACTGCGGCATTTTCGACGAGATTCATCGCAAACGTGGTCTTCCCCATAGATGGGCGGGCGGCGACAATGATGAGATCGGACGGCTGAAGCCCTGCCGTCTTCTTATTGATATCGGTAAATCCCGTATCAAGCCCCGTTACACCATCATGTGGTCGCTGAAACAACTCTTCTATGCGAGATACCGTTGCATCGAGAATGCTGGCGATATCTTTTGGACCACTACCGCTCTTTTGTCGTTTTTCAGCTATTTCAAAAACGCGGCGCTCGGCCATATCCAGCAATTCATTGCTGCCCCTGCCATCCTGCGCATATCCAGCTTCGGCTATTTCATTTGCGACGGAAATCATTTCACGAACAACCGCGCGTTCACGAACGATATCCGCATAAGCACAAATATTTGCCGCGCTGGGCGTGTTCTTTGACATCTCCGCAAGGTACGCAAAACCACCGGCGCGTTCTAATTTACCGTTCTGTTCAAGTGCTTCAGCAAGTGTTATCAAATCAATCGGTTTGCCATGACTTAATAACCTCTCCATCTCACTGAAAATTTCACGATGAGCACTGGTATAAAAATCATCAGCAACTATACGATCTGCAACTTCATCCCAGCGGCAGTTATCAAGCATTAAGCCACCAAGTACAGCTTGTTCTGCACTAAGGGAATTTGGCATGGATTCAAGAGGGGATGCAGACATTAGCACTCCACCCAGGCGTGCTGAATGTCAGATATAATCGGCATACTCAAATCACTCCTAACGATATGAGTCATCACCAGAAAATCAGGATTAATGCGCCGGACTCTTCCCGGCTGTCACACCGAATCGCCAGGATGGTGAATCCCTTTACCCGAGAAACAACAAACGGTGGCTTGCACATTCCGGCTACCTGGTTCGTTGCCTGAGCTAGGGGCAAGGTTCCCCCCTTTTAACGTCACCAGACCGCTAACGACGCATGTGCCAGACGCCGTGTTACAACCAAATATGGTGGCCCCTACCGGACTTGAACCGGTGACCGTGCGATTATGAGTCGCCAGCTCTAACCACTGAGCTAAAGGGCCGGATTACTGCCAATTTTGCTTACGCTTTTATTTCACCGGAACAAACGGAACAGCGGTATTACTGGTCATATACTGCGGTAATGTACCGTTCCATTTGTTGATCGCTTCCAACTCCATAACACCGGGGTTCTGGCGCAGAGCTTCACCACGTAAACGAATGGCATCAGCTTCGGCCTGGGCTTTTGTGCGAATAGCATCAGCCTGTCCGGCAGCTTCCGCGCGCAGCATGTTGGCCTCTGCTTCACGTTGTTTGACCTCTTGCTCGCGTTGCAGGGTTTTTTGGTTTGCCGTGACTTTGGCGTTAATACTGTCAATAACTGTTGGCGGGTATTCTGGCTTACCTACATAAGAGAGGCTCATCACCTGAATGCCGATTGGCGTCATTTCTTCCTGAATGTCTTTAAGGGCTGCATCAAGCAATTCAGATTTGCCACCGTCGATAAATTTGTCGGTGGTCATTTTGCTGGCTAACCGGTTCAGAGCATCTGCAACCTTCTGGCGTAGATCGGTATCAGTAATATCATCTACACCTTTGCGATAGGTCTGAAATACCGTTGTGACTTTTGCTGGATCAACCTTGTAGGCTACGCCGATGTGGTAACCAATGGTTGTTCCGTCGCTCATCTGGAAGCTGAACGGCTCATCGTATGTCTTCATTTGCTTAAAGGTCGGGAAGATATAAACTTCAGTATTCAAGCCTGTCCAGTAGCGACCAACGCCAACTACTTCACCGATACCTTTATCATCCCCCAGCTTATTTACTTTGATCCCTACGTTACCTGGCTCTACCCGATCGCATCCGGTCAGACATAAAGAACCCAAAATAATCGCTGCACTAATCAACGTTTTTTTCATTAATTAATTTCCTGGTTTTTTCACGAAAAAAGACTACTGCGAAAGCCGGGTAAATGAGCGCGAGAAGGACTCCCAACAATACAAGTATTGTGCTGTTAGATGAGATCATATTTGGCAAAAGCCAAACATACAGAACCAGTGACACAATCAAACAGAGGACGGCATAAATATATAACCGCACCCATAGCGTTCGACATTTGTTCGAATTGTTCTGCATCCTCTCACTCCATTATTTAACGAATAAAAAAGCTGCGGTGCCGGGTGCCTCCCGGTGTCCTTTGGCTGGTTATCCACCGTGGACGGGGAAACAAGGAGAAATGAATGGACTGATATAACCATTTCCCCGCGTGCGCTTAGCCGCATTCACCGCAACGGAAAGAGCATTCTTGGTGGACCTGTAGATTGGGATATGAACCCGTTACAGGAGAATGCTCTTACCTGTTACGTGCTCCGTTTCGTGGAGCTAACGGCGGGTGATCGGGCCGCACCAGGCTGGACTTATTTCAGCGTTATGCTCATGCCAGAGAATCAAACTGTGATGGTCGGTGCTGAACTCCGACACAGGGTTGTAGCAAGCCCCGCAAAGCGCGCACTACTGTAGTTGCGGCACATCAGCCTGTGCATTCACCACAATGTTGAGAACACTGGTTGTCACGCTGCAACGCAACATTTATTCGTAGATTGGGATATGACCCCGTTACGCCAGTGTTCTCAACGTTGTAGTGCCGGTTACGGTTCCGGCCAGGCCTCTTCCTCAACGGGGTGTTCTCCATACGGACTACCGTTTATTGGTCGTTCCTGCGGTTTATGTTGTGAAGCCAGATGCTTATCTTCTGGTTGCTTCAAAGAGCTGCACTTCATCACAACGGTAAGAGCACTCGATGCATTTAAGCCAAGCCCCATAAGGGAGAATGCCCTTACCTGTTGTGTTGTGATGACCGGTGCTGATCTCCGGCTTGCGGTTATTTCAGACTCTCACGGGCGTTTAATTGCCCCGCCGAACAGCTCTTTTCCGCAATAGCTGCAATGTCTTTCGCGCATCAGCCTGCGCATTCATCACAACGGTAAGGGTACTTCGTAGGGATTCGAACCCTCTGCCAAGCTCGGCGATCTCCGACGTCGCAAAATACCCTTACCTGTTGTGCTGGTGCCGATTAACGGAATCGAACCGCTGACATCCTGCTTACAAGGCAGGCGCTCTACCAACTGAGCTAAACCGGCATTGGCGATGGTGGATGGATTTGAACCATCGACCCGTTGATTAACAGTCAACCGCTCTAACCGCTGAGCTACACCATCACTTGCCGGGTACGTCTCCGGCGAGGGCTTCCACCTCCGTATGCTTTTCGGCGCACCGCGCCCTGGCTGCAATTCGGTAACAGGGGATGCATAACCCTGGCTTCCAGCGTGATTAGCGCTTTCAGCATGACGGGATATACCCGTAAATTCGTGGAACTGTACCCAAAGTGCTGTTAAGCACCGCTGTTACGCTGAAAAGAAGACGCAACAGGAAAGGACGCTGACCAACAGATGGCCCCTTCTCGTTCATCTGGTTAATCACACCAGCGCCCTTACCTGTTGTGCCTCCCCGTTCCCTAATACACAGACGGGGACACTCTGCGGTCGATTTTTTGACGGGGGACGACTCATACCCCGTGGCGTCTGGCTTCTTAGGCCGCTACCATCATCAGATCATCGTTTGCATTTACTTTAATGGTCAGTTTCTAAACCGCCGCAAAGTCGCTAACCATGACGAAAACCCTGAAAAAAACGCCCACCCGAAGATGGGCAAACTGGAAGCTCGTAACGCACTTCGGTGTTGCCACTTAGGCGTATGGTCAACCTGGCAACTCGGCGTCATGAGGGGGAAGGAGTCACTACCCCGCCATACTTGCCGCCGCGCCTGTCGCGGCTAACAGCTAAATCGCTCTATAAATCACGATTCATTGAGGCGATATTACACTAATAAATTTATTAGAGCAATATTGCTATAACGTCATGAGCAACACCTCGAGTGTCCCCCTTACAAGACACAGAACGTCTGGCAAAAAGAGGTTCCACTCTGAAGCCACTGTCCTGATAAAGTTCTCTGATGTTTGGCGCGCCACTGTTAGTAATGAGAACCTTTGCACCTCGGCGATGAGCATCCGTCAACAGAGACGCCAGGCGTTTTTGCTCTTCAAACTTAAAGTCATGACCGGAATAGTTCGTGAATCCCTCTGTATTTGGGAGCGGTTCATACGGCGGATCGCAAAAGATGACATCTCCTTCTCCGGCAGCTTCAATCACCGCAGCAAAATCACCACATACAAACTCAGAACGCCCTTCCGCACCAAGGAAGGCTTCCATCTCCTGCAATGGGAAATACGGAGTTTTATACTTCCCATAACCGACATTGAACTCACCGGCTTGGTTGTAACGCGTCAATCCGTTAAAACAATGTCGGTTCAGGAACAAAAACGCCGCTGCGCGATGTAAATCATCATAGACTTGTTTGTTAAACGCATTCCGTACTGCCAGGTATCCTTCCTGCGTGTTGTAGTCCTGGAAGAAACGATGTGCCAGAGTGATAAGTGAATGCGCCTCGCGTTGCAGAGTCTTGTAAAAGTTAATCAGGTCAGCATTCACATCATTTAGCAGATTTTCCTGGTATCCGGCATTCATGAAGACAGCTCCGCCACCAACGAAAGGCTCAATCAGGCGCTTCCCTTCTGGCAAATAGCGAAAGATTTGTTCCAGAACACCAAATTTTCCACCAGCCCATTTGAATATGGACCGTTCGAATTCTGCCGCTGGTTTAACTTTTCGCTCTTTTGTTTCACTCCCTTCCTTCTGCCGACATGCAGCCTTGGCAATCCGATCGCCAATCCAGCGCATTACTGGTATCGCCATACTATTGCCGATCGCTTTGTAACGCGGTCCGTCAGCTGCAAGCATCGCGGCCTCTTCTTCGCTCAAATCAGGATAGTTTTTGCGAAGGTATGCCAGTTCATCTGAAGAAACTTTTTTACGCTTTTCCGTAGGGATCAATGTATGTCCATCAGGAAAACCTTGCAGCCTTTCACATTCGACAGGGATAAGACGGCGCATTCTACCGTCGACGAGCAATACAATTGGTGCTTCATGGTTACATGTCAAAGTTGGTGCCGAATTATCGGTTTTTATCTCAGCCCCTCCTTGCCCATGTGCCATGGCAACTATGTTTGTATCATCGCAAGATCTGATAGCGATGTTTGAAGTATATCTGGTAGTTTCCTTCCCCTCGCCTCTGCTCGGCGCAATATTCCGGCGCACGCCTTCGAACTCAAAAAGTACCGTTGCGGGATCGAGGTCTGTTCGAGCACTTGCGACAACAAACACGCGTCGGCGTCGTTGTGCCACTCCGAAGTATTGGGCATCAAGGATTCTCCAGGCCACCTTTCGCTGCGGTCCATAAATACAACCACACTGCGGCCACTTTGGAGCATGGCAACCGGTTTTGCCATCCCACCGCCAGAACGCGTTACTTTTTCCTGATTCAGGTCGATCACCTGGTTCAAATGGCGCATCTTCTCCAGCCAATCCGGCAAGGAAACATCCGAAGGCGTTATCTGCCGATGACAGGACTCCTGGGACATTTTCCCAGACGATAACTGTCGGTTTGAGGAAGGACTCAGACCGTTTGTCGTCAATTGCATTTGCAAGCTCCACATACTTCAAAGTTAGCGCGCCGCGTTCATCATCAAGCCCACCACGTAAGCCCGCGATACTGAATGCCTGACAAGGCGTACCCCCGACGAGCACATCAGGGGATTCGATTTCCCCAGCCAGGACTTTTTTGGCAAGTTTTGTCATGTCGCCAAGGTTGGCGACATGGGGCCAGCGGTGCGCAAGAACGGCAGATGGAAAAGGCTCGATTTCAGCAAACCACGCCGGACGCATACCCAACGGTTCCCAGGCAATACTCGCGGCTTCAATTCCACTGCAAACAGATCCATAGCACAGCTCTTTCACTGCTTAGCCTCTCCACCAAGGGCATTTACCAGAGCATCAACCAGGCACGAAATTTCACTGGTCAACAGGAAGAAATCTGCGTCCAGTCGCTGCGCAACATCTTCACTATCAATATCAGAGTTCTGCTCAAGCAATTCATCCGCAAATTTGACGCTGGTAAGGCTGAAGTTATGGTCCAGTGTAAATTTAATGCGGTTCTGCCAGTCGAGTGCCAACTTAGTAACGAGCTTGCCAGCTTCCAGGTGTGTGGAAATTTCATCGCTTCCCAAATCCTGCTTTTTCACTCGGGCAATACCGCCATCCTCAAGCACTGCCTTAAGTTCTGCCGCATCCCCCATTTGAAATCCCTGTGGAGCACTACCATCACGTACCCAGTCGGTCAGCGTTAATTCAATGGGATTTTCAACACTCAGGGGAACAACAGGAAGAGAACCCAGAGACTTACGCATAAGCGCGAGCATATCCTCTGCCTGCCGCGCGCTGGCATTGATATAGATACGTTTAGTTGAACCGTCGTAGATCGCCTGGATAACAGAAAACTTTGAAAAAGCCCGTGGCAGAAGAGAATGCAGAACTTCGTCTTTCAGGGAGTCCTTCTCTGTTTTCTTCAGTTTACGCGCTTGTTCTTGCTCAAGTTTTTCAATTTTTTCTTGAATAGCTCGCTGGATAACCGGCGGGGGAAGAATTTTTGTTTCGCGCTTTGCTTCAACAAGGATAAAACCATTTCCATGCATAGCGATAACTTCGGAATTATCACCAAATGGAGATACAAAACCGAACTTGGCCATATCCTGACTACCGCATGGCGTGAAAAGGATCATTTTCTTTTTATCTTCTAAGTCGGTCAGATCCGCCTCACGAGAAAGTTTATAAATAGTAATGTTTTTCCAGTGCTTAAACATGTTGTAACCCTTGAATATCAACCACAGAAAGCTCGTCTTTGTAGAAAAAGGCCAGGTTGTGGCACCCCCTCGTTTGAGCGTATGAGCTGGGACCAATTTCGTTCTTCCAGACAAATGGCTTCAAATCCGTACGGCGAAGCATAAAAACGCGATTTGTTCCGCTCTGATTCCCAATGAGGCAAAAGCCTTCTTTCACCTTGATAGCCTGCAAGTTGTCGAGTTCACCGCTGGTTACACGGCTATCGAACTCCTTGCGGCTTATTAGCTCCATCTGCATCTGACGACTCCAAACAAATGCCCATTGAAGGGCGATGGCTGAATGGTACCGAAAACACGACATAAAAAACAATATTTATTAGAGCAATTTTGCAATAAGTAAACGCCACACAGACCACAAATAACCTAAGTTAAAATAACGAAAATCAGAGCAAATCATTGGTGATGACGTGGCAAGTATTGCAACAAAAGACAGCATTTGTTCGGGGCACGGAGGATTCCCATCCAGGCCTCCCGTAGAGAGCGAACCACTACTTAAAGTCAACGGAGTCGAAGTGTTAGTTGATGGTAAGCAATATGCACAGCATACCGATGGGAACAGCACGCACGGCGGGCAAGCTATATCAACCAGGGCATGGTTTACCGTCAACGGGAAAGGGATCGTATGCGTAGGTGATCCTGTTTCATGCGGCTCTACCGTTGCAGCCGGAGACGGCCTGGTTCAGGTAAGTTAGGAGATATCATGCTGGAAAAAGACTACCAGTTATCCGCATATAAAAAATTGGCCGCCGCCGGTGGGATGAAAACACCTGGTGCCATAACATCGGCACGAAACAGTGCTAACACAGCAAAACTGCTTGCAGAAGAATTGACCGGATTAATTCTGGATACAATTGTCTATCCCGACACTATTACCAGCTATGTTTCAACGATCAGAACAACCGCAACCGGTTTAACGAATATTGGAGGGCTGGCAACTCAGCACGCGGACCTGTTGGCTGGTTATGCTGATCTGTCAATGCTCCTTCAACTCGATATTGGTTGGGATGTTTACTGTCGTGCTAATGAGCGAGAAGTTTCAGAACTGCCGATCTCTATTGCCATTGGTGATGTGACTATTACTAAATCGCTTGAGGACGCTGTAAACGCGCTTAATACATCAAGTTTAGTCGCGGCTATGGGGGAGATTAACCAGACCCTTAACACTGGCTCAGGAAGCTCGTCAGGCTCTGGTTCAGGCGGCGGCACTGCCACTCCCCCACCAGCACTAACAGAAGAGCAAATTGAATCTCTGAAAGTAGCAACTGAACAGTTTGGGGTTGTTTTCAACCAGACAACAGCACCCACGACTGCGTTACAACAGCAGTATGAACGAGCGAATGAAAGCGCCAACGTAGCCATAACTGCTTATAACCATGCTATCGGTACCGCGCTTGCGGAAGCATCAGCAAATAAGGCCAGCACAGCCAGCGCAATCGCCGCTTTGGTTCCTGATTCTGTTCTTGATGAATTAAACAAAGCGACACAGTAACAAAGGACTTCATTGATAATTTTTCTTCAGGAGGAAGACATGTCATTCTTTTCTACATTAAAAACAGCTTTGTCTTTGAAGGAGAAACTTGCTGCTACTGGTGTTCTTGTTCTGATTTGCGCACTTGTTGGTGCTGGGTTTGCGTGGGAACGTCATCAGCTAAAGCAAGCCATGGAGAAAATTGGCAGTCTTGATCAGGCTGTTAAGGAACGTGATAAGTCAATAATGGATCTTAACCAGACCATTGAGACGATGAACAAAGCAGAGCAACATTTTCACAGCCAGGAAGTGAAAAATGAATCAGAACAAGCCAAATATGCTGACAGGCAAATGGAACGAAAAGCTGAAGTTCAGAAACAACTGGTTGCGGCGGGTAATGTTCGCCAGCGCATTCCTGCTGACACTCAGCGGTTGCTCCGGGAGTCGATCAGCGAATTTAACGCCGACGCCGACAAAGGTTAACCACCCTGCCCCCAAAAGTGCATTTATGTGCAGAATGCCAGAGTTTAGCAGTGAATATTTTGATGATCTGCCAGCGTATATCCTCGATACAGAAACGATGCTGAAGGGGATTAACAGGAAGAATCGCAACGTTAATGATTACAACCGTGCTATCAGCGGTAACTAAAAGGAAAAACTATGTCCGATATGGAAATTGAAAAAGAGATTCTGGCCAAAGGCAAAACAGCACCACGCCTGACTCCTGATCACATCGAGAGTGTGATTGCCGAAGAGCATTATTTCACAGCTTTTGACGGCATTCGCGCTGCGCACGAAGGCGTTCGTGAGGTGCTGTCTGTTCATCCCTCTACGCGTAGCCTGACCATCTGTGTCTTGGTGCTGTGCAATGGATTCATTGTTACCGGGGAAAGCGCCTGTGCCAGCCCTGAAAATTTCGACGCGGAGATTGGCCGTAAGGTGGCCCGTAAGAACGCCATTGAGAAAATCTGGCCGCTGGAAGGTTATCTGCTGAAGCAAAAGCTCAGCGAGCAGATTTAATCAACTGTAGAAATCGTAATATCAACACTCATGACTTTACTTTGGCAGGAAGCCACTAAGGACAAACAACATGTTTGCGGTTAAACAAGAAATAAACAACGCTACTTCTTTGTTCGAAATTGAGAGTATTACCGTTGGATATCCTGGGTCAGATCAATTTAAACAGGCGTTCGAGATTGCTGAAGAACTGGGTATCAAAACGCCTGATGCGATTGAATATATCCCTGTTGCGTACGAAGATGAGGAGATGACAAAGGCAATCGGGGAAGAGCAAACTTTGAGTACAGAGCGTAAGGATGTACAGCGGGATGACTGTATCGCCGTGATTTGCTCTGGGGTTGCTTCTGAAATGTTCCCCGACCTCCCTGCCATAGGAGGTGTTGGTTATCAATTCCTCTACAAAGGTGATACGTTACGCATCTATACAAGTAGTTTGTTGATCGAAGAAGTAGGTACGGAAAACGACAACTAATTCGCTTCAACTCTTCACAGAAATCGGTCCTCAGTGGCCGGTTTTTCACTTATCCACATTATCCACTGGGTAGATCCAATAATCAGGTCCATACAGATCCCAATTAGATCCATATAGATCCCTGATCGTTGCAGGCCGCGCCACGTCTGGCTTAGAAGTGTATCGCGATGTGTGCTGGAGGGAAAACGATGTGTGCTGGAGGGATAAAAATGTGTGCTGACGGGTTGCTAATGTGTGCTGGCGGGATATAGGATGTGTGCTGACGGGAAAGCCTGGGTAGTTATCACCACTTATAAAAACTATCCACACAATTCGGAAAAAGTAATATGAATCAATCATTTATCTCCGATATTCTTTACGCAGACATTGAAAGTAAGGCAAAAGAACTAACAGTTAATTCAAACAACACTGTGCAGCCTGTAGCGTTGATGCGCTTGGGGGTATTCGTGCCGAAGCCATCAAAGAGCAAAGGAGAAAGTAAAGAGATTGATGCCACCAAAGCGTTTTCCCAGCTGGAGATAGCTAAAGCCGAGGGTTACGATGATATTAAAATCACCGGTCCTCGACTCGATATGGATACTGATTTCAAAACGTGGATCGGTGTCATCTACGCGTTCAGCAAATACGGCTTGTCCTCAAACACCATCCAGTTATCGTTTCAGGAATTCGCTAAAGCCTGTGGTTTCCCCTCAAAACGTCTGGATGCGAAACTGCGTTTAACCATTCATGAATCACTTGGACGCTTGCGTAACAAGGGTATCGCTTTTAAGCGCGGAAAAGATGCTAAAGGCGGCTATCAGACTGGTCTGCTGAAGGTCGGGCGTTTTGATGCTGACCTTGATCTGATAGAGCTGGAGGCTGATTCGAAGTTGTGGGAGCTGTTCCAGCTTGATTATCGCGTTCTGTTGCAACACCACGCCTTGCGTGCCCTTCCGAAGAAAGAAGCTGCACAAGCCATTTACACTTTCATCGAAAGCCTTCCGCAGAACCCGTTGCCGCTATCGTTCGCGCGAATCCGTGAGCGCCTGGCTTTGCAGTCAGCTGTTGGCGAGCAAAACCGTATCATTAAGAAAGCGATAGAACAGCTTAAAACAATCGGCTATCTCGACTGTTCAATTGAGAAGAAAGGCCGGGAAAGTTTTGTAATCGTCCATTCTCGCAATCCAAAGCTGAAACTCCCCGAATAAGTGTGTGCTGGAGGGCAGCTGCATTCAAAAAATGTGTGCTGCCGGGAAGGCTTGTCCAATTTCCTGTTTTTGATGTGCGCTGGAGGGGGACGCCCCGCAGTTTGCCCAGACTTTCCCTCCAGCACACATCTGTCCATCAGTTTTTCCCTCCAGCGCACATGTAATTCTCTGTCTTTCCCTCCAGCACACATATTTGATACCAGCGATCCCTCCACAGCACATAATTCAATGCGACTTCCCTCTATCGCACATCTTAGACTTTTATTCTCCCTCCAGCACACATCGAAGCTGCCGGGCAAGCCGTTCTCACCAGTTGATAGAGAGTGAAGCCTGGCTGCCCGTTGAAGCAGGAAATCACCAAAATGATTCAGGCTACAACCTGAACATAGAAGAAATCCGCGTCCTTTATACGTGGAGGATGCCAAAGCATGTTGTGACACACTTGGCAAAGGAGTAAACATGCAGAGAATGCTATGTACAAGCATCTACGCATACATTATTATTTTATGCAGCATTTTTAATTAAATTCAAAAATACAGCATAAAGGATGACTTTCGATGAGTGATTCCAGCCAGCTTCACAAGGTTGCTCAAAGAGCAAACAGAATGCTCAATGTTCTGACTGAACAAGTACAGTTGCAAAAGGATGAGCTACACGCGAACGAGTTTTACCAGGTCTATGCGAAAGCGGCACTGGCAAAATTGCCTCTACTGACTCGAGCGAACGTTGACTATGCCGTAAGTGAAATGGAAGAAAAGGGCTATGTTTTCGATAAACGCCCTGCTGGCTCTTCAATGAAATATGCGATGTCAATTCAGAACATCATTGACATATATGAACATCGCGGAGTGCCAAAATACCGGGATCGCTACAGCGAAGCGTATGTGATTTTCATCTCCAATCTTAAAGGCGGTGTGTCAAAAACTGTATCGACGGTTTCTCTGGCGCATGCAATGCGTGCCCACCCTCATCTTCTGATGGAAGATTTAAGGATTCTGGTTATTGACCTTGATCCGCAATCTTCAGCAACGATGTTTTTAAGCCATAAACACTCTATTGGTATCGTAAACGCAACATCTGCACAGGCTATGTTGCAGAATGTAAGCCGTGAAGAGCTGTTAGAGGAGTTTATTGTTCCTTCTGTTGTACCTGGGGTTGACGTTATGCCTGCGTCGATTGACGATGCCTTTATTGCATCCGATTGGAGAGAGCTGTGCAATGAGCATCTACCGGGTCAGAACATCCATGCTGTCCTGAAAGAAAATGTGATTGATAAGCTGAAGAGCGATTATGACTTTATCCTCGTTGATAGTGGTCCTCACCTTGACGCCTTCCTGAAAAATGCTTTGGCCTCGGCCAATATACTGTTTACACCTCTGCCGCCAGCAACTGTCGATTTCCACTCATCGCTTAAATACGTTGCCCGCCTTCCTGAGTTGGTGAAACTCATTTCGGATGAAGGCTGCGAGTGCCAGCTTGCGACTAACATTGGTTTTATGTCCAAGTTGAGTAACAAGGCAGATCATAAGTATTGCCATAGCTTGGCTAAAGAAGTGTTCGGTGGGGATATGCTCGATGTCGTCCTCCCTCGCCTTGACGGTTTTGAACGTTGCGGCGAGTCTTTTGACACTGTTATTTCAGCTAACCCGGCAACGTATGTTGGTAGTGCTGATGCATTGAAGAACGCGCGAATTGCCGCGGAAGATTTTGCTAAAGCAGTTTTTGACCGTATTGAATTTATCAGATCTAACTGAGGAGTAAGAAACCCCCATGTCAAAGAAAAACAGACCAACAATTGGGCGAACCCTTAATCCTTCAATATTAAGCGGATTTGATAGTTCTTCAGCCTCTGGCGATCGAGTCGAGCAGGTATTCAAGTTATCAACTGGTCGCCAGGCCACATTTATTGAAGAGGTAATACCTCCGAACCAGGTAGAAAGCGATACCTTTGTTGATCAGCATAACAACGGGCGTGACCAGGCATCTCTTACGCCAAAATCATTAAAAAGTATCCGAAGCACTATTAAGCATCAGCAATTTTACCCTGCAATAGGTGTTAGACGGGCTACAGGGAAAATTGAAATTTTGGATGGTTCCCGGCGTCGAGCTTCTGCCATCTTAGAGAACGTAGGGTTGCGGGTTTTAGTCACGGACCAGGAGATCAGCGTTCAGGAAGCGCAAAATTTAGCGAAAGACGTTCAGACAGCATTGCAGCACAGCATTCGAGAAATAGGTCTGCGTTTGATGCGAATGAAAAATGATGGGATGAGTCAGAAGGATATTGCAGCCAAGGAAGGGCTGTCTCAGGCGAAAGTCACGCGTGCTCTCCAGGCAGCGAGTGCTCCGGAAGAATTAGTCGCCCTTTTCCCTGTGCAGTCGGAATTAACCTTTTCGGACTACAAAACGCTTTGTGCTGTTGGCGACGAAATGGGGAACAAGAATTTAGAGTTTGATCAGCTTATTCAAAACATATCCCCGGAAATAAACGACATCTTATCCATTGAAGAAATGGCCGAAGATGAAGTTAAAAATAAAATCCTGCGCTTGATAACAAAGGAAGCCTCACTACTCACGGATAAAGGTTCTAAAGATAAGTCCGTAGTTACTGAATTATGGAAATTTGAGGACAAGGATCGCTTTGCAAGGAAGCGCGTGAAAGGCCGTGCATTTTCTTATGAGTTTAATCGACTTTCAAAAGAGCTACAGGAAGAACTCGACAGGATGATTGGGCATATCCTTAGAAAGAGCCTCGATAAAAAGCCGAAGCCTTAAACTTTCGCCATTCAAATTTCACTATTAACCTACTGTTTTTAAAGTAAATCACTCTAAAATTTCAAGGTGAAATCGCCACGATTTCACCTTGGATTTTACCTTCCTCCCCTACTCCCGAAAAAAAATAAAAAAATTGCTTGTCACGAGAAAGTCAACAAGTGACTTTCAATAAAATCTCTTCCGAAAAGGGATTCACACAAGTGCCTTGTGTTTAAGGAAGAGTAAATTGAGTAACTTACGCGAATACCAGAATCGTATTGCAGATATCGCAAAACGCTCTAAAGCTGTGCTTGGCTGGGCAAGCACTGCGCAGTTCGGTACTGATAACCAATTCATTAAAGATGATGCCGCGCGTGCCGCATCTATCCTTGAAGCTGCACGTAAAGACCCAATTTTTGCGGGTATCTCTGATAATGCCACCGCTCAAATCGCTACAGCGTGGGCAAGTGCACTGGCTGACTACGCCGCAACACATAAATCTATGCCACGTCCGGAAATTCTGGCCTCCTGCCATCAGACGCTGGAAAACTGCCTGATTGAGTCCACCCGCAATAGCATGGACGCCACCAATAAAGCGATGCTGGAATCAGTCGCGGCAGAGATGATGAGTGTTTCTGACGGGGTTATGCGTCTGCCTTTATTCTTGGCGATGATCCTGCCTGTTCAGTTGGGGGCAGCTACCGCTGATGCGTGTACATTCATTCCGGTTACGCGTGACAAGTCCGAAATCTATGAAATCTTTAACGTAGCGGGTTCTTCTTTTGGCTCCTATGCTATTGGTGATGTTCTGGACATGCAATCCGTTGGCGTGTACAGCCAGTTGCGCCGCCGCTATGTGCTGGTTGCAAGCTCCGACGGCACCAGCAAAACTGCAACCTTCAAGATGGAAGATGTCGAAGGTCAGAATGTCCCGATTCGCAAAGGTCGCACAAACATCTACGTTAACCGTATTAAGTCTGTTGTTGATAACGGGTCCGGTACTCTGCTTCACACATTCAATAACAAAGCAGGCGAACAAATCACTGTTACTTGCTCTTTGAATTACAACGTTGGTCAGATTGCCCTGTCGTTCTCCAAAGCGCCGGATAAAGGCACTGAGATCGCCATTGAGGCGGAGATCAATATAGAAGCAGCTCCTGAGCTGATCCCACTTATCAACCACGAAATGAAGAGTTACACCCTGTTCCCAAACCAGTTCGTCATCGCGGCTGAGCACACGGTACAGGCGGCGTATGAAGCACAGCGTGAATTTGGTCTGGATCTTGGCTCCCTACAGTTCCGCACCCTGAAGGAATACCTGTCCCATGAGCAAGATATGCTTCGTCTTCGTATCATGATTTGGCGAACTCTTGCGACCGACTCCTTTGATATTGCACTACCAGCTAACCAGACCTTTGATGTGTGGGCAACCATCATTCGAGGCAAATTCCAGACGGTATATCGCGGTATTATTGAGCGTGTTAAATCTTCTGGTGCGATGGGGATGTATGCCGGTGCTGATGCGGCATCTTTCTTCAAACAATTGCCGAAGGATTTCTTCCAGCCAGCAGAAGATTACATCCAGACCCCATACGTCCACTACATTGGCACTCTGTTCGGCAACGTCAAAGTGTTCGAAGTACCAGAAGGTATTTGTACGAACCTGACCGCCGACGGTATCCAGTTCAGCCCAATGGATGTGCTGTGCTACGTCCGTGATGAAAATCCGGGCAAAGCGGGCTTCGTAACTGGTGATGCAGTCCCGGCTGTCCCATTCCAGCATCCGACCACCCCGGCACTAGTCAACCGAACCACTCTGTGGGGTTCGGCTATCAACGATATGCATCCACGCAACGGTGCTGACTACTTCACCCGTGTAACTCTGACTATGGCAAAAAATGGCGGAATTAACTTCCTGACCGGTAACACGATTGATGCTGGTGACTCTGAGTAATCAGGGGAAGCTCTCCGTTTAACATAGCGCCCCCGCGCGGGGCGCATAACAGGGAAAGTTATGTCTCAATATTCAATTCAACAGTCATTAGGTAATGCATCCGGCGTCGCGGTTAGCCCGATCAATGCCGATGCGACGTTATCTACCGGTGTTGCATTAAATAGCAGCTTGTGGGCTGGTATTGGCGTATTTGCGCGTGGCAAGCCGTTTACTGTTCTTGCGGTTACTGAGTCCAATTACGAAGATGTTCTTGGCGAACCGCTGAAGCCGTCTTCCGGCTCACAGTTTGAACCAATTCGCCATGTGTACGAAGCTATTCAGCAAACGTCTGGTTATGTTGTCCGTGCTGTTCCGGATGATGCGAAGTTCCCGATTATTATGTTCGATGAATCAGGCGAACCGGCTAACAGTGCGTTGCCATACGGTTCTGAAATTGAACTTGATAGCGGCGAAGCCTTTGCTATCTACGTTGATGATGGTGATCCGTGTATTTCACCTACCCGTGAGTTAACCATCGAAACGGCAACAGCGGACAGCGCGGGTAATGAACGCTTCCTCTTAAAACTGACCCAGACGACTTCGCTCGGTGTGGTAACGACCCTGGAGACACACACTGTGTCTTTGGCGGAAGAAGCGAAAGATGACATGGGCCGCTTGTGTTATCTGCCTACGGCTCTGGAAGCCCGTTCTAAATATCTGCGTGCGGTTGTTAATGAAGAGCTGATTTCTACAGCGAAAGTAACAAATAAAAAATCGGTGGCATTCACTGGCGGTACCAATGGCGATCAGTCGAAAATCTCAACCGCTGCTTACCTGCGTGCGGTTAAAGTGCTGAATAATGCGCCGTACATGTACACCGCTGTTCTTGGCCTGGGCTGCTATGACAATGCGGCTATCACCGCATTAGGTAAAATCTGTGCAGATCGCCTGATTGATGGCTTCTTTGATGTCAAACCGACATTAAGGTACGCAGAAGCACTAACAGCTGTTGAGGGTACCGGTTTACTTGGTACCGATTATGTAAGCTGTTCTGTCTATCACTACCCGTTCTCCTGCAAAGACAAATGGACCCAATCCCGTGTGGTCTTCGGTCTGTCTGGCGCGGCGTATGCGGCGAAAGCTCGTGGCGTCAAGAAAAACTCTGATGTCGGCGGTTGGCATTACTCACCGGCTGGTGAAGAACGTGCCGTCATTGCTCGTGCGTCAATTCAACCGCTGTATCCGGAAGATACCCCGGACGAAGAAGCAATGGTCAAGGGCCGTCTCAATAAAGTATCTGTTGGCACCTCTGGCCAGATGATCATCGACGATGCTTTAACTTGCTGCACGCAGGATAACTATCTGCACTTCCAGCACGTCCCATCCCTGATGAATGCAATCAGTCGTTTCTTTGTCCAGTTAGCCCGACAGATGAAGCATAGCCCGGACGGTATTACTGCGGCTGGCCTGACTAAAGGGATGACCAAACTTTTAGATCGCTTTGTCGCCTCCGGCGCTCTGGTGGCTCCTCGTGATCCCGATGCTGACGGTACAGAACCGTATGTGCTGAAAGTTACGCAGGCGGAATTCGATAAATGGGAAGTAGTCTGGGCCTGCTGCCCGACTGGCGTAGCCCGTCGTATCCAGGGCGTACCACTGCTTATTAAGTAAGGGAATACAATGAGCAAAAACTTTTTTCAATCCGGGGCATTTTTGGGGAATGGACTGTCTCGTTTCGCTTTGAACTCTGATCCTGTGCAGCTGATGGAGTCTGCCCGAGCAAGCGCCGAACCGCCAACAGATCCGGTTATTAATAATCCGGAACCGGCGGCACAGACTAACGATAACGTTCCATCTGACCCGGCTCCTGAGCAAATCCTGGAAGGGAAAGACGGTAAAGAATGGACCGTCGAACAGGCGCACCAGATGATTCTGGAAGCTGCAAATCGAAGTGCTATGCAGAATGCGTTGAGTAATGCGGCCGATGCCGTTTTCGCCTGGGCCGATAGCGGTGATCTGACTTTCGACTCCCTTGATGGTTTCGTTCAGGCTATCGCTGGTATCTCTGACGACGACGACTCCGAAGTTACAGAAGAACAGGACGATGCCTATAACGAAGCATGGGCAAATGTTGCTGACTTCCTCGCAGCATGCGGTGTAGATGATGACCTGATCGAAGCACTGGCTGACGATGAAGACGACGACGCAGCTGCTGATGTTGGTGCCTCTATCGCTGGTTTAGATAGCGACGACCGTGACGAACTGGAAGCGGCGTTTGTTGTTGCTGGCACTTCTGATGAAATGCTGACTGAAGCATTTAAGAAGGTTGTTCGTAACGGTGAGATCAAACTCATCCGTAAACGCCTGCGTAAAAAACGTCTGACTGCGGCTCAAAAATCGGCGCTGAAAAAAGCACGTCGTAAAGCCCAGACCGGCGCGGCAAAACTGGCCCGCAAAAAGTCAATGAAACTGCGCCGTAAGCGCCTTGGCTAAAGGAGGAGGCCGGAGAACTCCGGCCTTTAACTTGAATGGCACCTATACCTTATGGGGTTTACAGCCAGGCTGACGGTGTATCACCATTTCTGAAAGTTACTTTAACGAACTCTCAGTACCAGGTTACCGGATATATCAGCCAGGGGGCGGCAATGAACATGGCCCAGAATTGGGAAGCGCCGTTTACCGGTATGTCCATGGGGTCTGTTGCTGGTGCTTTCAGTGGTTTTGCGCAGGTTGGTACTGAAACAACGTCGGTGGCCCGTTGGAACAGCTTAATGGTTTGGGAGGGGGGAACACCGCCGACTTTCACGCTGCCAGTAACTTTCATCGCTTTGTTTGACCCATTCATGGAGGTTTCAGGCGCTATCGCCGCATTGTCAGCGATGATTAGCCCGGAACTTAAAGATGCCAGTATTGGTGGTCGAATCCCGGAGCGTGTGACGCTAAACATTGGTCGCCGGATCAACATCATTGATGTCGCTATCCAGGACATAAGTTTCGATCTCGATGCGCCCAGGGACAGCAATGGGCATTTCCTGAAAAACACCGTCAACCTCCAGTTGACCGGTTCTTCGATATATAACAGCTCCGATATTGTTCGGGCGTTCCAGTAAAAGGATTTTATATGGGGCACAATAACACTAAGGGAAACCGTAAATTTATTAAGGGCCGCTATACTGCCAACGCGGCCAAAGGCGAACGACTGGTATCTTCTGAATTCCAGCTCACTTTTGCAGGCCATGAAGATATCAGCGTACTGGTTCGCACGTCGCAAATTCCTGAAATGACCCGCGAGGATGTGGAGGACTATGGTCCGAATGGTGTGAAGTTCAACCAGCACGGACCAATTCGAAACTCTGGGGAAATCCAGGTCCAGTGCGTGGAGACTATCGAAGGCGATATTCTTCAGTTCATCAAGGATCGCATTGCGGCGAAGGACTATGTTGATATCACGATGGCTGCTACCCCTGAATCCAAATCTTCCGGGGTTAACGCTGTGACAAAAGCTGCTACAACAATTGAAATGTTGGACTGCAAAATCTACAGTGATGCAATCGACTTTAGTACCGAAGATGTGACTGCCGCTGTGCGCCCGTCACTTCGTATCGTCTACAACTGGATTGAGTGGGATTAATAGTAATCCCTTGTATTTTAAAGCTCCTTCGGGAGCTTTTTTATTTGGAGAGGAAAGGGTGCATTGAGGATACCTGACACACGAAGAGTGGCGGAGATCTCTCCCCGCCAGGTCTCTTACCTTTCAGATTCGTAGGCTGTGAAGACAGTGACCTCCGTCTGGCTGGTTCGGATTCGTACCTCGCAGAGGTCTTTCCTCGTTACCAGTGCCGTCACAATGACGGTTAAACAGATGACGATCAGAGCGATTAACATCGCTTTTTGCTGCTTCATAGCCTGCTTCTCCTTGACCTTTTGGTCGGTAAGAGGCTAATCTACGTATGCTAAGCATAGATATGGCCTCAGATTAATGTTAAGCGTCTTGCAGGACGCGTAATGTTATCTGGGGCTTTCTTCTATCTGCTTTTCGGGTAATGCCTGAAGCAGATAGCCTCAAGCACCCGCAACGATTGTATCAATGTCTGGCTTTTTTTCTATAGAAATCACCTGGAAGGGTGAATATCCACATCAGAAGAAATGTTGCAGCAAACATGATCCCTAATGGCCAGACCGCGCCAAAGAAAATCCATACTAAGATCTTCTCTGCTTGTTCTTTGCGGTCGATATCGACAAGCATTTTTCGGCTGATCATGTATACACAGAAGCCAATACAAACATATCCTGCAAAAGCGATTGCTAACTGTAAAAAATCAGATTGCATCTCCGACCTCAAACTGAAAACGCCAGGTGACTCCAGATTAGAGCAATCTATCACCCTCTGAATCCTGCCGGTATACCCCATTGTTCGTTATCTTTATTTTTGGCTAAAACCGCATTAAGAGCTTCGTTTACCGTCATGCAATGCGGCAGATTATCGAAGTTTGATACCCCGCCAATATCAGGAGAACGCTTGTTCTTCAGGTAAGCATATTTCCGCGCTGCCGCCTCTACTTTCTGCTTGAACTCATGTTTTTGAGCGCGTTTTTTGGATAACCGCAGATTGTCAGCCTTTGCTTTTGCCTCAGCGATCCATGAAGTCAATTTTTTGAGTCTGGTCGTTCCGGCACCGCCGGAAACTGATCTTTTTGTTTTTTTAACTTGTGACTTCTTATTCTTTATTGCCACGTCATCCTGACAGGGGGAGGGGGTATCATTTTGACATGGGGGTGTGGATAAAAAATTAAATAAAGCCAATGTCTTAGCGAGAACAGCTTTAACCTTGGTTGCCGCTGAAGAGATCTTTAATTTGCTTTCAATCAGCGCATTTTTGGCTTGTTGTGCGAAGGCCAAAAAGGATGGTGTAAACCGGTACAGGTTAGCGCGACGTTCACGGTGATCGCCGATAACAATCTCTACAGACAGAATTCCTTTGTTTACAGCTTCACGGAATGCACGAACGACGGTTGATTGGCTATAACCAGTTTCTGCCGCGATCAGGCGGTGAGGCTTGTGAATGAAGTATTCACTGGTTGTTGCCGCGAGATTTGCACATTGCGACAGGATATGCCCGGCGCTACGGGATAGACCGGAGTGTGTTACAAAGCAGGCCAATTCATAGCCAGAAAAAGTAAAATCGCTCATCGTTATACAGCTCAGGAAAGTGACTTTAGCCAGCATTACAATGCTGGTGGTTCTTACTACGTCTGTTAGCGCGTTGCCGCGACAGGTACCAGCACACCAGCATCAAGCAATCGCTTCATCAGCCACTGCTGACCTTTGCCGGTTATACGAGTCGTGAAAGAAATCCTGCTTCCATTGCTTGTATCGATCACGGTTTCTTTAAGGGTGAAATACCCACGGGATATGTATTCTTGTTTGGGGACGTTCCTGCGTTCACCGGTTGCGATCAGAATTCCGTTATCACGCAACCAGGTGAAGAGATAGTTTTGGCCCAGGCCGAGCACTTTGGCATAGTTGCCGATTAGAACCCCGCTGGCGGTAGCAACGCGTTCGGCGAATTCGACTTTAGGTGCATCCATCAGCATTTTTTGCTCCAGCCGTTGCTTTTGCTCTGCCAGGTCAGCAGCCAAACGGAGAGCTTCTGGGAGGCTCTTCGGAATAGCAGGTTGTAATCTTCCGGCTCGATAGTCGATAAATGTCTGGTTTACCTTCAGCCGAAACGCGGGAGAAATCCAGCCTGCGTACTCCACTGCGAGCAATTCATGGGCAAAAGTGCCGCCGCCACGGCCTTCGAACGAAACTATGCAATTCTGCATAGTTTCTTTTTCAAGCTCTTCGATGAGCTGTTTAGCTGACAGCGTTCTTAGCCATTGAGCTGGCGCTTTATGGGCACCGAGTCCGCTCGCTCTGTGTAGAGCATTAAGGTTGTAACGGCCAGCTCGGTCGGTCGTAATTTCAACACCACAAATAACAGGCAGAGTGGTTGAAGGATCGACATTTTGATGAAGGTTTGATATATTCATATCCGCATTGAATGTTTGTTGCATTTTTTCTCCAAATTTGCATCAACCTTCAATCACCAGCTCGAAATGGTGATTCTTTGCACTTAGAAAACGAAATTTATTAGAGCAAATTTTTCTAACTCGATCCAGATCGGGTTGGTCGATCTGCTCAGAAACCTGCCAGTTTGCTGGCAGGTTTTTTTCTTTTGTTAACCTATTGCTACTGGTTTTAACAAACCAGCATCAAGTAGCTTGCGAGTTAACCACTGCTGGCCTTTACCCGTTAATTGGGGCGTCAGCCGTATCTGGTAGCCATTTTCATCATCCAGCACCACTTCTTTCACAGTGAAATACCCGGCGTTGATGTACTGTTGGCGCGGTACGTTTTTGCGCGCTCCAAAAGCCATGAGAATGCCATTCTGGCGCAACCATGAGAAAAGAGCGTTTTGCTTAAGTCCAACGACCTTTGCAAAGTTCCCGATCAGGATTCCATTGGCCACTGATACCCGGTCGGCAAAATCGACTTTAGGGGCTGCGGCCACCAGCTGTTGTTCCAACTGCATTTTCTGTTCTGCTAACTCGGCAGCCAGGCGTAGGGCTTCTGGTAATGTCTGGGGGATCGATGGGGTAGGGGAGTTTGCCTGCTGTAATTCTTCCAGTTTGTCGATCAGCGAACGGCGGACCGCTTTTGACTCGCGCGCGGCGACTCGCAGGGCTTGTTTGAAAGTCATGGTTATGACAAGCATTGATGTTTTGTTCATTTTTTCCACTACACTTTTTGTGTAGTGCTCACCATCAAGCTCATCGAGTATTTTTTCGATGAATTTGTTGTTCCGAACCTCTGGTTCCCCACATAACTTACGCGCTTCATTGACCATCTTTAACAGTGTCAGGCTGTCGATTGTGTCTCCGGTGTTGGGGATAATATTCACGGCTGGTGCTGGCGTAGCTGACGTAACAGGTGCTGGTTTTTCAACATTCAAATTATTACCGGTCATTATATGTGCCTCCTTTCTCATTTCTGCTGCCACTGTTGCGTAACGTAGACGTCCTTGTTCAATCAAATAATCCCTGATCTCGGCTATCAGTAGCCTGTTGATCACAGCCTTATCTGTTCGGGTATAAAAACGTCTGGTTATCATGAAATAGTTGGCAATTGCGCCGGGGATCTCCCGTGTCGGCATACAGGCAGTATGCAGGGCGATCGCTTCGGCTATGTCATTACGGGTGACGAGAGGTTTTTTCATAAAACCCCCTGAACGTCGGCAGAGAAGGGGAGGTTCCAGTAACTAAGTGAATTGCGCGAGTTAGTTGAAAAACGGGCAGTAAAAATGCAGGGGCCATCAGGCAATTGAGAGCGTGCTTCGTCTTCAGTTGCTGCGATAACGAAGTGATAGTGGTGTTTTTTACAGGAATAGAAACGCCAGATGAATTCTTGGCGTGCGCAAGGATTGGCATTAACCATAGTTACGGCCTCACAATCAGGTTTAACAACCTGCTACCCGCTGCTAAACAGGTGGCAGGACGTGACGGGGTTAGCAGACTGGCGATTGTGAAACCAGCAGGCCGAAGCCTCCCCATCACGCCCCACCATAATTTGGGCGTAACGCGGTTTTACGGACACAAAAATACCGCAATATCGGATATCTGCGGCTGTCCGCACAATCATTCAGGCTGCTAAACCCGGTCGCAGAATTTGCTACGACGGCGGAACTATAAGCCTGAACGATTAAAAGGTCAACATGATGCGAAAAGATAGCATTCGCGACTTAAAAATACAAATTTATTAGAGCATTATATGCTTAATAAATACACAATTGGATCTAATAACCTCTTTTTTTTAAAGGCGAAAATATGTACCCTAAATGAGTTATAAGGCAGGTGAGGTTATAATGAGAAAACTATTACTACCGTTATTATTTATGGCTGGGACTGTTAATGCAGCATCAAGCGTAAAGGAGATTTGTACCGATTATACGAAATACCTTGGGCACGTTTACGGTTTTGCTGTCAGTCAAGACGAATCCATGCGCAAGAAGTTACTATCAGATATGAAACGCCTTAAACTTTCTGAAGCGATGGTGCAGCAAGAACTGTATAAAGTCGCAACCAACGAAAATGCTAAATATCAATATTCTCGCCTATTAAATCCCGACGCAAACGAGATCAATCGAAGCTCTTTCGATTATATGGTAAAGGCATGCGAAACCGCTCCTGATTTTGCTATCCCTAGCTGGGGCGTACTGGTGGCGAGCAATGCCGTTAATAAAGAAGACGTTGGAAGAAATGGCATTGATTCAATCAGAAACGCCCCGGGAATGCGCCATCAAAACGTTCAGGGTACGCTTGAAGAACGGGCCAGGGGGCCGGGTACAAACTCCCCAATGGGAAACCTCTCCCCGGAGGAATTGCAAGAGTATAACCAACGGATGGAGCAGTATGAGAAAGCTGCACGCGAAAAAATGGAACAACAAAAAAACGGCTCTCTTAATACTTTCCAGCAAGGTTTAAAAGCGCTTAATTTACCCTATGAATGGTGAATATATGGTGGTTAACTAATTAAAATATTAATATCCAAAGGAGATAAATTAATGCGCATCAAACGATATTTTCTAATTCTTGCTTTGCTTACTCCGTTTTCATCAATGGCAAATGTAAGCAAATGGTCCACCAGCGAGACTCATGGCGTTCGCTCTTATGCTGTTTCCAGCAAAGATAATTATACGCTTACATTTGAGTGCGATGTTGGATTTAATAATACGGATCCCAATCAAGTAGGAACACGACTACTCACTCTCATGAAAACAGAACCTGGCGGTGAGTCATTTGATGCTAAAAAAGAACAAATAACGCTGAAAGTTGGTGATGATGAATATCCTATCAGTTCTATCGGTTCCTCTGTGGGTGATAGTTACTGGTATGGTTTTTGGTCAGATACCCCTGATATGGAAGTTAAAACATTCGATGCATACGTAGACGGAAAAAAAATCGCAACATTTACGCTACGTAAGGCCGCAGAGCTTTTCAACGCGGCACCTGAAGATGGCTGCCTGAAGCGCGCAAAATAACCTGTCACAAATGACTACTCGTAGAATCGGTTAACACACCAGATTCTACGAGGTTTCAATGACACCACGACAATTACTCGAAGACGTCAAATCCCGCTTCACACCTTTGATTGCGGATGAACCTGCCTTACTGGAATCCCTGCTAAGAAAAGCATTGGGAACCTACCAGGATAGGGCGGGGCACATCAAGCGGATACGCTTCACCGATCAGGCCAGTAAATCACTTGCTTGCCCAGCTGATTTTCTTGCGCTCGTATCGGTTACAGATCACACCGGCGATCTTGTCTACTCCGATGTTTACGATGGGAATATCGAGCTTGAAGATACCCATCGAGCGGTATACCCACTGAATGTGTCATATCTGGCTAATTTGCGTGATATGGATCTGGATAATGGGGAAGTGCCACCTGAAATCATTGGATTACTTTCTGACTATCTGGAAGTGTTAATCGCGATACCTAACACTGATCGCCTGCGAAGAATATCTATCGCGGGGAAACTCGATGCCAGCAATTTATCCGACGAGAACACGCTGTATCAGCGAAAGCTGGATCTAGAAGAGAAAATGAGCGCAACAAGGGCAATTATCCCGGGAATTGTTCTTTTCTCATCCATGTTGAAGTGAGGGAGCTGATATGGGGCTTAATGTTGCTTCAGTAAAGTCTTATGTATCTTCGGCATTAACGACGACATTATTTGGCTCCGGCGTTGGTGAGCGGGAAGTTGGTAAGCTGACGTCAATCATCATGAACAAAATGTTGTTCGCGCAAGGATGGCAGTTCTCTGTCGAAGTTGATGGACTGGAGGGGGCAGACTTCTTTGCCAAAGATATTACCTACCACGATTACAGCATCGAATATGAAACGATTAAAATCGGCGGAGGGAATATCCTTCAACCAACGGAGCGTTCGCCTGGGCAGATAACAATGATGGTCAGGGATACCGTTGATGGCCTCGTTTTGGACTGGTTTAAGACGGCAAAAAGTCGGGTGATCAATCCGGACGGTACTGGGAATATACCGTCTAAATATTTGCTCAATGTGCGTATTTATCGGTTGCTGTCTTCCGGTTTAACCAAACTGGAAAATGAGATGACGGTATTCCCGGTTACTACCGGCGATGTCACCTATGCGCGGGATCAGGTCACGGAATTTAAGTCATTCCCAATGACCTTCGCATTGCACAGCACGTTTAACCAATCCTCAAGTTCTTTGGCTTCCCTTCTGGGCTTTAGTTTTTCTCTTTAAATTAAGGAGCAAGGATGCTTTTACCCCTTTTCCCGCTACCATCGCGGCCAACTGAATTAATCCAGTTCCGTCAGCCAAATATTGCTGATGCGATGCGTTTCAACTCGATAACACCGGAGGAACAAGAACAGCAGACAACAGCGTATTTAAAAGCCTTGCTGGCTGAAGCTGCGAAACATGATCCACTGAAATGGACGGCACAGGACCGGATTACCGCGTTATGGTGGATATTTACTGGCTCCCGCGAAACACCGATCGAGACATTTACCTACACCTGTAAACATTGCGGTAAAGAGCATTATTACGATTGCGATATGAATGCTCTGGCTGAAGATATCCAGGTCCTGGAAGTGGAACCGTTCATTGACGATATTGAGGTGTCTGTAGAGGGCGTGCCTTATCAATGGCGTATCGTGCCGCTTGATGGTTGGGCAATGGAAATGCTGGAGATGCGCCGAGCAGCATTGCCACCTGAAGACGACGCGGAATTCAAAGAAGCGATCGTTGATTTGCGTTTTTGGGAATTCGCTTATCAGTGTGAACTTTATAACGATGTTAGCGGTACTCGTGAAGAGCAGGCTGAGCGTCGTTATGAAACGATCAAACGGATGGCCATTGATACTGAATTTATGAAGCTGGCGGCACACATCCGGCTGGCTCATGAAAAGCTCGAACATGGTTTACCGTGCTACATCGATAAAGGCGAAATGCGTCTTCGTCTCCCGCCGCACAAATGCCCAAACCAGGATACAAAGGAGTCCACAGAGGGTGCGTATACCCGTCTGTGGGTGCCCTTTCGGGCTACCGACTTCATTCCACAGGTGGGGATTGAAAAGCTATCAGACCTTAGTGTCCAACCTGGTTTTGTATGGGGGTATACCGATTCAGGACGCTGAAAGGCTTACTGAATCCTATGCGTTTTTCCTGTTGGAGAAACTGGAAGAAAAACTTAAACCGAAACGGTAGGCGATAAGATCATGGAAAGAAAAAACGCCAATATTGACGATGTTATAAGGACAGTTGAAACCGCCAGCGCGAAAGAGCTGGAAGAGCTTGCAGGTATTCGGGAAGCTGTTGAAGATTTGAAAGGGGAACGAGTTGCAACTGTTGATCCTGTCTCTCGCAGTGTGTCGGCATTAAATCGCACAATCGAAAATTCACGTCCTGACTTTGTGACCAATGTGCCATCAGTGGACTCTATTGTTGACGCAATGAAACGGCTTAATTTAGGGGACGTTTCTCGTATACGGGAGGACAAAGTCACTAACCGTGAACAGCAGGCTGCACCAACAGCGCACAATCCCCCAAATAGACGAAGAGAGGCAATAACAGAGGATGTTAAAGCACAGCGGTTAGAAACGGTCAAACTCGCTCGTGATTTGAAAGGGGAACGCGTTGCAACGGTTGACCCAGTATCTCGCAGTGTGTCGGCATTAAATCGAACAATCGAAAATTCCCGGCCAGACTTTGTGGCCAATGCGCCATCAGTAGACCCTATTGTTGACGCAATGAAACGGCTTAATTTAGGGGACGTTTCTCGTGTAGTTCAGGAGGGCATTGCTCAACAGGAACAGCAGGCCAAATCAACTACACCAAAGGGTAAAAAAAGACGCAGGAAGGCTATATCAGAGGATATAAAGGCACAACGGACCGAAGCAGCCGAACACGCTCGCGAAATGTTCGATCAAAAAGGCGGTGCGCAAAAAAGCCAAAACCAACGCGATGCGCGTGGTCGTTTTATTGGAAAGTCAGGGAGTAAGGCCGCAGCGGAAGATGCCCGTGCTGAACGTGCTGAAAAGGCCAGGCGCAAAGAGGATGATGAGCGTCTAAATGCTGAATCAGGTTTATTAAAAAAACTGTCAAAAGTAGCTGAAGGCATAGGTAACCCTTCAGAGACTCGTGCCGTCGATGCGTTAGGTTATGCCGTTGCTGGTCCATTGTGGGCAGCAGGGAAGGAGCTTGGCGGGATATCAAAAGAAGTTGGTGGATCGCTTAATGGCGCCAGAAAGTCTATTGCCGATGTGATTCGTGGCAATGACGATAACAGCCGTAGAAAAGGTTTTTTTAGGCGTAAATCGCAAAATAGTGCCGATGTCGTTCAGGTTAACACCCAAAAACGGACGGTTCAGGAACTTCAGGAGCAGACCAGCGAAATTAAAGAGGGCAATGACAAGATTCTCAGCGCCCTTGATCAGATAGCCAAAAACACCGGGAAAAAGAAGGGCGGCTTGCTGTCCAAACTATTTAGCCTGTTAGGGAAGGGGGCCGGTGGCGTCGCGTCGTTGTTAATGGGGCGTGGCATGCTGAAAAAAGCTGGAGCACTCGCTTTTGGCGCTCTGGGGGCAAAGAAACTTGTAGGAATGCTACGCGGTGGTGGCAAGAAGACTATCGCCCATGAAGGTGGAGATTTGGCTGCCCGGGCAGCAGGTAAATTTGGATTAAAGGCAGTTGGTAAAGGGGCGTTACGCGCAATTCCCTTAGTCGGCACAGTGGCTGGAGGTATTTATGATGCGGTAACCGGTTGGAATGATACAGAAGCGCAACGTCGAGCGTTTGGGCTTAAATCAGGACAAGAGCCATCATTCCAGCAAAAAGCCGCTTATACGTTAGCCAATGTTCTTGATATGGGGGGACTGGTATCTGGTATTAGCAGCGCCATTGGTGAGGTTCTCAAATCACTTGGATTTGAGGATATCGGCAATATGTTGCAATCATTTTCGACGGAAAGTATTGCCCAGGCCATTGATAGTGGGATTACCAACTTAGAAACATATATTTCTAACCTTGGCGACACCATTTCTACCAAGTTCGAAGATTACACAGCAAAGATTGGTGATGCTGTTTCAGCATGGTTTAGCGATACATCTAATAAGCTGCTTGAAAAGCTGGATGCCATCAAAGACTTCTTTACTGTTGATAACCTGAAACAGGTTTTCAGTGATGCAATTGATAGTGCAATTGATTTCATTAAGAACCCAGGGAAACACATTAAAGAGGCGGCTGGTAATATTTGGGATGGGGTTAAAAATTTACCTGGTAAAGCATTAGATGCAGCGGTTGATGCCGTTAAAAATACCCCTGCGGCAATGATTGTATCAAAAATACCCAATCCGATCGGCGAGGCTAATGCGAAAGAAATCACTCCGGAGTTAAAAGCTCCGGTTAATAGCCACCAGGAGACGTCTGATTCTAAAACTGAATCCGATGCCAAACAGAGTAATATTGCTACCCGCGTGATAAATGCGGCACTGGACACAGCGAAAGATAGCAATAAAACAGTTAAACAAACTGCCAATCAGATTATCAATGCAAATGCCGTAGAAACGGGCAATAGCGCGTTGCAGAAAATTGATAAAGCTATTGGTCAAAATAGCTCGTCATCATCGTCGCTTAATACCACTGGCACCAGGAATGACATTCAGAAAGCTGCGGATACTTACAACAATGGCAACTTAGATGTAAAAGTCGGAAGTCTTGGCGCTGAAGGTAAGGCAAATCTCGATAAGTTGGCTCCGTATTTTGCCGAACTAGAGAATAAATACGGTCTTCCAGAAGGCACTCTTTACGCGATTGCTGCAACTGAATCTGGTGGTAATCCGTATGCAAAATCCCAAACCGGTGCTCTGGGGATGTTTCAGTTCACGGGGATTGCTCGTGAAGAGACTGGCTTAGCTGAAGGTGAATCGTTTGATCCTGTGAAATCGGCAGAAGCTGCGGCTCTTCTCATGAGCAAGTATCTTAAGCAAGCCAATGGAGACTTAAACGAGGCCATCACTGCATATAATGCTGGGTTTGGCACTATTAATAAGTGGAAAAAAGGCACCGGTGACTTATCGAAAGAAAACCGTGAGTACGCGATCAAGGTCAATACTCATCGTGCTCGCTATTTAGGTGGTGAAATCTATACACCTGGAGCAGGAGCACAGGGTGGGGCGCAATATGGAGTGAGGGGACCACTGCCTGATAACGCTGTTATCGATCAGTATACTGGCCTGGCGTTTACCCCTGGTGATAGCCCGTTTGAGAAAGGCGGTCTGGTCGACAAAATCGGCAATGCTGTTGGCGTTAACGATCTGGTCAACAAATTCATGAATGGCCGGGGGATGCGTCGGGAAGTCGTTCAGGGAACGCTAGAAGAACGCGCACGAGAGAAGGGGACCGCAACAGCAGCTGGCAATGTGTATGTTGATACTCCGATGCCAGTTGAAGAGGCGCGTCCGGTGGCCAACAACTCAAGTTACTTTGACCATCTCGGCGCACAAATGGGGATTGATGGACTATTCGATAAACTCCGCAACTCGCCGGGGATGCGGAAAAATAATGCGCCTGAACCAGCCTCCACGTCCCAGGTGACGACTGCCGCCAACGATTTGCAGCAACCAACCGGTCGTATGCAGATAGACGGGCAGGTTATTAGTGACCTTGGCGGTTCCGGTGCCAAGCCGACAATGCAGTTGGCTGATAATACCGTTTCACTTGATGGTGAAACGAAGCGGCTGTTTGCGCAGATGACCTCATTGCTTGCCAGGATTGAAGAGCACACCAAAGACTCGGCGAAAGGCCAGGGAACTGTCGTAAAGGTCAGCACGCCTCAGCCGGGCGTTATGCGCACGGTACCACTGTCAATTGATGATCCGTTGATGAATGACTACGCGAGAGTTGATTGATGGCCAACAATAACGAAATTGATCCTTTGCTGACGCTGGAGTTATCCGGCGTAAAAACGTATGAGTCCCAGGAGGAGGCCTGGGGCGCTCGTTTATATGAGTGGCTAAACACTTATCAGGGTGAGGTATACGGAGATCCGTCATGGGGCAATGTTTTACCGCTGTTTAAACACGAACCGACCAACTTGTCGCATGTTCAAATTGCGGTTGAGGCAATGCTGTTGCAAAAACTGACGGTAGATTTACCTGACATACCGATTTCTGGCTTGTCAGTAGCCGAGGGAGATGCTTTTGATAAGTTGAAAATATCCATTCGTATCAGGGATATAACTATCACACAGGACGTGGTGCTATGAGTAAAACAACACCGACTAAAGACAGTATTCGTGCAGAGTTTGAAGAGCTTGTCGAGAAAGATTCATTCTGGTCGAAGTTTGTCGGCTCTCAATTTGTCTCGATGCTGACATTGTTTATTACCCAGATTGTCTACAGGTGCTTTCAGTATGCCGATGCGGCGCTGGCTGAAGGCTTTATATCGACCGCGACGCGGCGTTCCTCTATCCTGGCAGCGGCAGAAACGAATAGTTACGTTGGTACCAAGCCAACACCGTCATCGGGGATGATTGAGATCACCGCCACAAGTGAAGATGCCCCAGCGGTAATCCCCAAAAATATGCCTTTAATATCTGACGACCAGTACCCTTACATGACTATGGATGTATGCAGGTTGGTTGACGGCACCGGTACGGTAGAAGTGGCACAGTTGGAAATCCAGGAGGTGACATATACCGTTACGGCAGCCAAAGAATTTCTGGAAGTCGTGTTATCAAAGGCTCTCACTGCTGTCTGCCATAAGCTGGAAGTATTCGTGACGACCGATGGTAAGACCACGCAGTGGTCTTCCAGCACTATGTTCCGGTTAGCCGGTAGTAAAAGCCAGGTCTACGTTGAGTTTTATAAGCCATCCGAGCAGTTGGGGGTTCGATTCGGTGATGGGCTAATTGGGCAAATACCGCCAGAAGGCTCGACCATTACACTTAAGGTATGGTGCACCAACGGAGATATAACCCTGGTTGCTGGCCAAAACCTGACGCCTGTCGATTCTGCGGCTAATTTAGCTAATTTGATTTCAGTTAAGACAACGACACCCATAACCGCAGGTACCGATGCCGAAACAACGGAGATCACACGTAATCGTGCACAATATTACCTTGCCTATGATGATCAGGTCGTATGGGGCGGGGACTATACGTATTTTTTGGTGCGTAACATCCCGGGACTGTCCTGGGTAAAGGCATGGGGCGAAGGCCAGCAAGAGAAATTAGATGGTGCTTATAATGTTCGGAATATCAATAAGATATTTATTTCAGGATGGCATCCAAACAAAAGCCAGTCAGAGCTTGAAGAAGTGATCCTGGCTGCCTTTAAGAAGGTGCCGAATGAGTTGAACAAGAAATTCTCGTATAAAGAGGTCAGAAAACTCCCCTTTAAGATCACTATCACTGGGCGGATATCGGCAAGCCTGACCATTGAGAACGTGACTGATGAGCTGAAGTCGGCACTGGAAACAAAATTTGGGCGTGACTCAACTTTCTTTGATCCGAACCGTGTCGGCAAGTACATCCTAATCAAGAAAAAAGACGTTTGGGCATTTATCGAAACGCTGGGTTATTTCCGCGACTTTTATCTGGAATTTGTCGAGTGGAATGAGTCCAACGGCTTTTACGATTTCGTTTATCTGGATACAGAAAACTCCACCTTTAATATTTCGTATGAGGAGGAGTGATGCAGCGTTCCTGGTTTAATAACCGGCTTACATCAGCTAAGCAAAAGTCATTACTTTATAAATCATTGGCTGATTTGGTTCAGTCAATGATGGACACCTTTGTTGACCCATGGTTGGAGCGAATTACCAACCGGAAGTCTATTTTCTCCATGAGCAAGGAGGATCTGGAGACTAGGACAAATGAACTTGGCCAGTTTTTTACTATCAGAACGTCGAATTCATCTTCCGTTCCGATGTTGTTACAACAGCGGTTTGATGAGATCCATTTTAAGGGTACTGAACGCCCTATAAACCAGACAATTTATCGCGAATTTAACGGTATATCGGTTTTATGGGATCCAATATATGCTCCGGTGGACTTTGAACGTCATCCCTATGGCACGGTCCTGATTCCAGAAAGCACACTGGAAACCACCGGCGGCACATTCGGCGAGATGTTTCTGACTTCCAGAGGAATGATCAGTATTCCCATAAACGACCTGGCCCGGACAATGGGTATTACTGGAACGATAGATCAGTCCGCAATTACAGAAGAAATTCTCAGAAAGTTTAATCAGTTCGTAAAGCCTCTACTGCCACTGCATATAGTGTTTGATGGGCTTACGCTCTATTTGTCGGTTGTTGTAAATGAACAGGCCGACATGATCACTTTGAATGAGATTTCTGATACCGAAAAAGCATTCTGCTGGTTTGAAACTTCGGATACAACTTCGCTTACTGAAGTTACGTCGATTAACGCCCCGATCACTGCAACGCCGGGCGGCACTATTGTGAAAGCAACGCCTACGTTTGATCGCACCCGCGCAGATGATTTGCTGTTGGATAGCGATGCGTGACAATCACCCCGTCCGCAGGGCGGGGTGACAAGTTACTTATCTTACAATGAGGCTTCACAACATTGATTAGGGAAAATCATGTCTGACGTCTCAACAAACCTCTATAAGAGTCAGTTGTTGGACTATTACTATCAGCGGCGCGCTGAATCGTCCATTAACAAAGGCTCTCGATTTTTAATCAGCAAGGCCGTTTTCGGTACCAGTTCACTGGTTACTAAGAAAGGAGATGGCACTTATGAGATTGGAGAACTGCCAAAGGCTTTCGATCTGGCAGAACTGACCAGTCAATTTTGCACCATCAACCTCGTCCCAACCTACTCAGGCGGGATAATTACTGTCCGAATGGACCTTGATCAAAGTCAGTTGCAGGAAGGGAAAAACTACCCATTCAACACTCTGGTTGTTCTGGATAACGAGAATAAGCCAATCGCCATTATTTGTGTCCAGGAAGACTCGCTGTATGTGGGCAAAACATATACCGCAGTTATGGCCATAAACTCGACTACAGCATAAGGATATGCTTGATGAATGACGTTACAGTTGTTACATCGGTTACTTACCCATCACCCGAGTCGTTGGCTCTGGTGGCTGATGTGCAATACCACGAACCATATCTGTCAGCCGCTCTAAACCGAAAATTCAGGGGAATTGTTGACCCGGGATTTTATGCTGGTTTCTTGCCTAAGCCTGGCGGTGGGATGAACCTGTTAATCACCTCAGTGGATGGAGATAAAACCGCTGGCGCGGCGTCAGTGGATATTGGTGAATTCTACCAGGTAACTATTCAGCATCGTAAGGATATCTCTCTTGCACTTAACGCAGGCAAGAAATATGCAATTGTGCTGAAGGGAAGATACCTTCTTGGAGAAGATACCTATCAGGTGAATACCGCGTCACATATTCATGCAGCTGAATTTGTTGCCAGAACCTATACCGATTCATATCAGTTAGGTGATGGGGAACTGCTGGTTTGTACGGTGAATATCCCTGCTGGCGTATCTACCATTACTCAAGAGATGATTGATACATCCGAGCGTATCAACCGCACGATCGGCATTGATATTTCAGACTCTGTAACCAGTACCAGAAGTGATGTTGCTGCGAGTTCGCTGGCAGTTAAAAAAGCCTACGATCTGGCGAAAAGCAAGTATACGGCGCAGGATGCAAGCACAACGCAAAAGGGATTAGTTCAGCTCAGTAGTGCCACTAACAGTACGTCCGAAGTGCTGGCCGCCACACCGAAAGCTGTCAAGGCTGCATATGACCTGGCTAACGGGAAGTATACAGCCCAGGATGCAACCACGACACAAAAAGGGATAGTTCAGCTCAGTAGCGACACCAACAGCA
>Ga0233370_1000002_pt1 | contig 45305 bp, 57 predicted proteins | sample ElkDunMinimDraft_2_FD_180686 | JGI IMG/M metagenome (GOLD analysis project Ga0233370, IMG submission 180686) | Fecal eukaryotic communites from dung pellets of Tule Elk in California, USA - Elk Dung D2 | ecosystem: Host-associated > Mammals > Digestive system > Large intestine > Fecal | place...
AATGATGACTGGTTTATGCCGGAGGCTGCGTAAATGAACTATGCCGGACACGAAAAACTTCGCGCCGACGTAGCGGAGGTGGTCAGTGCCATGTGTGACCTTCGGGCCAGGCTGAACGATATGGAGCATCGCTGTCGCTTTGATTCCAATGTGCTTGTTGAACGCCTGGCACGCCAGACGCTGTATCGCACCAATCGCCTGTTCATGGAGGCATATACCGAAATTCTGGAACTGGATGCGTGCTTTAAAGATTGAGAAGGAGACGAGAATGTACGGAACATGCGAAACGCTATGCCGGGCGCTGGCAGCAAAGTATCCGGGAGACACGCCGTTGATGCTGGTTATCTGGTCCCCGGAAGAGATTCAGGCCCTCGCTGACGGAATGGATATTTCCCTGTCCGATCATGAAATCAGGACCGTCCTGGCGCGCCTGGAGGACATCCCGGAAGACCAGCGGACTGAATCCGGTATTTCTTCCGGCGTGGCGATGGAGATCATCAATAACGTGAGAGAAAACCGCCAGGTGACCGTCCCGGCTGAACTGCTGGCGTCCCTGATTCAGACCGCCGAACAGGCACTGTGGAAACGTGAATGGGCCGCCCGTGATTACGGCCTCGCCGTCCCGGAATGCGTTACCCGCCGTCAGGCGGTGGTTAATCAGGCCCGCAGCCTGCTGAAAAACAACACACACGAAAACGACTGATGTTATCGCCGCCTCCGGGCGGCGATTCAGGGAGACCATGAATCATGAATAAAACGCTGCATGCACTGGTTTGTCGTCACGCCCGTAACCTGCTGCTGGCGCAGGGCCGGCCGGAAGAGACGGATATTGAACAACTGAACCCGCACTATCCGGGCTGGATCAGCATTTATGTGCGGCTGGATGCGCCCCGGCTGGCGACGTTACTTATCAACCGCCACGATGGCGTGCTGCTGCCGATCCTAGTATCTGCCGTGCAAAAAATAACCGGAATCGGGGCGGAAGTTATACTGTCCGGTAGCCAGTGGCAGGCGCTGCCGGTACTTCCGGCAGACGGAACGCAGGTGTCTTTCCCGTATGCCGGTGAGTGGCTGGCAGAAGACGAAATCAGGGCTGTACTTGCGGCGGTGCGCGATGCAATACGAAGCATCTGTTACCAGGTAGCAGAAGATACGCGGCGTATCCGGGCGGCGCTGACCACCACCGGTCAGACGTTGCTGACCCGCCAGACGCGCCGCTTTCGTCTGGTCGTGAAGGAAAGCGATCACCCCTGCTGGCTTGATGAAGATGACGAAAACCTGCCCGTGGTGCTCGATGCCATCCTGAACCGTGGCGCACGTTTTTCGTCGGTGGAAATGTACCTGGTCAGTGAGTGTGTGGAGCATATCCTGGCCAGTGGCCAGGTCTGCGATGTGCTGCGTATACCGGATGAACCGCCCCGCCGCTGGTTTGACCGTGGTGTTCTGCGGGAGGTGGTCCGGGAAGCCCGGGTCGAAATCCGCAGCATGGCGGATGCCCTGGCAAAAATCCGGAAATGATGACGATAGCGGGGAAAATCCCCGCCTTTTTCCTGCCGGTCCCCGGACAGAGCACAAAGGAAGTCGCCGCCGGCTCCGCTTTACCCGGCCATGCGGGGCATGGTCTTGTGGGTTTTCAGCTCTGTGGCCGCCGTGTCGTGTGCGGGCTGTGCCGTGCCTCCATCTTAGCCGGGCTGGCGGGGATGCAAGGGTACGCTTTGCCGCTGCGGTCACCCGGTCCCTTCTTCCCGTCTGCCGTGATTTTCCGGTCGTTCACCCGCTCAGATTTCGCGGTCTCACCCTCCAACTCCCGTCAGCCGTGTGCGTCAGGCTGCGGCTTCCCTTGCGCCCCTGCATCCCCGCCTTATCGCCCGGCTTTTATGGAGGCACGGCACCGCCCGGTGTCGCGGAATATGTGAACAACGGAGGAAAACATCATGCAATATGCGAAATCTGTCACTCTGAACGTTGAAGAGTGCGACCGTCTGTCTTTTCTGCCTTACCTGTTTGGCCAGGATTTTCTGTATGCCGAAGCGTCTGTATACGCGCTGGCGAAAAAAATGATGCCGGAATATGAAGGCGGATTCTGGCACTTCATCCGCCTGCCGGACGGTGGCGGTTACATGATGCCGGATGGCGACCGTTGCCACATGGTGAACGGTGCAAACTGGTTTGACCGTACCGTGAGTGCTGATGCCGCAGGTGTCATTCTGACTTCCCTTGTGATTAACCGTCAGTTGTGGCTGTACCACGACAGCGGTGATGCGGGGCTGACTCAGCTTTACCGGATGCGTGATGCGCAGTTGTGGCGTCACATCGAATTTCACCCTGAATGCAACGCGATTTACGCGGCACTGGACTGATTAACGGACGGGGCGGCAATGCCGCCCCTGTAAAGGAGACGAGAACATGTACTGTACTGTTAAAGAAATCATCCGCGATGTACTGGATACAGACGTGCCGGACAGTGAATGCGTTTTTGCCGTGGTGCTGACCCGTGGGGATGTGCGTCACATAGCCCAGGACTGGAGTCTGACAGACGATGAGGTGGAAACCGTCATGCAGCGGCTGGACGATGCTTTTGAGCATGGTGCGGATGTCAGCGTTGTTCACGACGTTGTTCGTGAACTGATGGAAGAAAAGCGCGCCAGCCGTCATGTGACAGTCCTGGCGGTGATGCTGGAAAAAGTGATGGCGCTGGCAGGCAGTGAAATGAAGCGCCTGTATGCCGTCGGGAGTGAGAACGGGGGCGACGGTGACGCATTCGTCAGGGAGGAACGCGAAGCAATGGACGTTGTGTTACAGGCGCTGGACGGGGAGACGATGTCATGAATATCAGCACAGAAACTCGCGAAATTCTGCGTAATTACAGGGCCGTGATTAATGCGCGGCGTCGTGAAATGGGGCAGAAACCGCTCACCACCGCGCAGATTGTTGATGAAATCTGCGATTTTGTGGCGAATCAGCAGGCGGTTTTCCTGGGCGGTCACTACATCTTACAGGGCAGCAGAAACAGGTGATACAGGGGCAGGCGGTGGAGGCCGCCTGTCAGCCCGCGCGAACCCCCCTGGCAGGCTGACGCCTGCCGGAAGGGAAGCGGGCCACGCTGACGCGTCGCCCGTTACCCTTCCCGTTTGTGATGTGTCAGGCATGTTTTTTTCTGATGTTATTTTTCTGTGGTTACCGTGCCTGTTACTGTTCTTCCTCTTCTTCTTTCCGTTCCTCTCCTGTTTATGGCTTTCCCGGGCGTCCCCCGGCGGGGCGGGCTGTCGTGAACGGAGCCAGCGGAGCTGTCTCCGCCCTGGCGGGCTTCCATCCCTGACGCAAAAACCCCGGGTTTGCAGCGACCGGAACGGTCGCGCCACCCTTGTCGCGCCGTGGCCTGCGCTCCCGGCATCCCGGCAAAAGGCCGCCGGGATGTAAGGGGCAACGCCGTTTCGCGCACGCGCTCTCCGTCGTTGCGGCGGGTCCCTGCTCATGCCTGCCGGTGCCACACACCCGTATGAGTCCCTGTCGCCGGGGGCTGATACAGCCACAACCTGCCGCACTGACTGTCCAGGGTAAATGAACAGCCCACAAAATTTTTTACCCAAAACCCGGTAAAAAATTTTGCGTTCTGCCCAGGACAGGTGCGTCAGGCCGTGGCAGTGATGCCCCTTGCGGCGAAGGTTCTCAAACGGGTGAAGTTCATACCACAGGGAATACAGCAGCAGGTTCCCGCGAAACGTCAAAACCGCGGCTCCCGAAACTCAACGGGTGATGTTCTTTAAAAATCAGGATTTATTTCAGGCTCCGGCAATACGTATTTATGTGTTCTGTCAGTCATCCGGCTGGCAGGTAATGAGAACGCAGAAACAGAAGGAGGAAAACACCGGAAAGCGTCAGATGCAGATATGAAAAAAGCAGGTCAGGGACCTGCTTAATCCATGCCGCAAAGACTGCACGAACAGTTTTTGCGGCCCCATTCAACAGTCATAAGGAGGTTCATTTATGACCATCAGTATTGTTTCACCTTCCGCAGCGGCTGTAAAGCCCCGCCGTCATCCCCGTTTCAGACGCGAAGACATCCCCGCGCCGGAGATTGACCCCGTGCTGAAAGCCTTCGGGCGACACATTGCCCGGAGTTTTCGCCGGGGGCGTGGTGTACACATCCCCGCCATGAAAAACACGGCCTTCGGGCAGGTGCTCCGCACACTCGAACTGAAACGCGCTTTTAACTGATGAGGAGAGCCGCCCCGCGAGGGGCGGCAACAGACGGAAGGAGAACATTTTATGACATCAGCAGCAATCACCATGATCGCCCCGGAAGCCGCCAGCCCTGTGCAGATGTACCGCGCGACCTACTCACCGGATGATAACAAACTGCGCCTGTATGCCGCGTCACGTCTTGACCAGGAAACGTATAAAAAAGTGCATGATGCCGGTTTCCGCTGGGCACCCAAACAGGCGCTGTTTGTGGCACCGGCCTGGACACCGGGCCGGGAAGACGTGCTCCTCTCACTTGCCAGAGAGATTGAGGATGAAGACAGCACGCTCGCTGAACGTCAGGAAGCACGGGCGGAGCGGTTTACCGGATACAGCGGAAAGCGGGCCAGTGAATCCGCACAGGCACTTGATGAAGTGGAAAGACTGGCCGCGATGATCCCGCCCGGTCAGCCCATTCTTGTGGGGCATCACAGCGAACGCCGCGCCCGTCGTGATGCGCAGCGTATCGAAAACGGCATGAAACGAGCCGTGATGCTCTTTGAACGTGCGGAATACTGGGAAGAGCGGGCGCGGTCGGCACTGCTTCACGCGAAGTATAAAGAACGTCCGGACGTTCGCTGGCGTCGTATCAAAAAAATCGAAGCTGATTTGCGCAAGGCTGAAAAGACCATCGCGCAGTCGCAGAAATATCTGACGATGTGGCGGGCTGAATCGCTGGATCTGAATATGGCAAAACTCATCAGCAGTCATGACCATATCAGCGCCTGTTTCCCGCTGGATACGTATCCGCGCCCGGCAGAAAAAAGCCAGTATGAAGGAAGTCGATCGTTATGGTCGGCCCTGGATGATGACATCATCACCACGGAGCAGGCCCGCGAAATTGCGATCCGCTGTCATGAACGGCAGATTCAGCATCAACAACGCTGGGTTAACCACTATCAGAACCGCCTGATCTATGAGCGTGCCATGCTGGACGAAAGCGGAGGCGTGGTTACCCGGACACAGGATTTTGAGCCGGGCGGACAGGTTTTCAGCCGGGGCGAGTGGCTGACCATCATCCGTGTGAACAAAAGCAACGGGGCGGTGAGTTCAGTCACAACGCCAAATTACAGTTTTCTCGGGTACAGCGGCACGATGAAAGTGACGCCCGATCGCATCACGGACTACAAAGCACCATCGGCAGACGAGGCTGCCGTCGCCAGTCAGGCCGCGAAGCGTCCGCCGGTAGTCAACTATCCGGGGGAAGGTTTCCGGGAAATGACAAAGGCACAGTGGGCCGCCCTGCCCCGGGACTGTAAGGCCGTGCGCAGTGTGGCAGAAGCAGAAGACCACGGGGCATACCGTTACCGCCGCACAATGGACAATAATTTCCGCCTGGTGAATGTGTATATCACCGACATGAAAATCACGGAAATCCCACAGAAATAAGGTATATCCCCCGGAGAAAATCCCCGGGGGATGACGGAGATAATGACATGCACAGTCAGTTAAAAGAACGTATCAGGTTGATGCGCGCAAGGCTGGACAATGCCAGGCCGGTTATCGAGATTCCGGCAGAATCTCAGCTTTTTGTGACCCCTGCCCCGGTCTGTGATCGCCTGGTGACGCTGGCGGAGATCAGCAACCGTGATCACATTCTGGAACCCTCTGCCGGCACCGGGGCCATACTGCGGGCGCTTCGGGATACCGCGCCGGTGGCCATGTGTGATGCGGTGGAAATCAACAGCGGGCTGGTCCGGTATCTGCGGGAAAATTTTAACGGTGTCAGGGTTCAGTGTGGCGACTTCATGGAATGGCAGCCGGTGCAGTATTACAGCCGGGTTATCATGAATCCGCCGTTCAGTCACGGGCAGGATATCCGGCATATCCTGCGGGCTTTTTCCCTGTTGCGTCCGGGTGGTGTGCTGGTTGCCGTCTGTCTGAACGGGCCGCGCCAGCAGGAGAAGCTGTTACCGTTTTCTGACGTCCGCGAGGAGCTGCCACGCGGTACGTTTGCTTATACCCGTGTTCCGACGATGATTATTCGTCTGCGTGCCTGATGACACAGGGCAGGCGGGAGGATAAATGCCCGTCTGCCCGCGCCGGAAAAAGACCGCGCGCCGGTGGCGCTGAAAGGGGCCGCGCTGACGCGCCGCCCCTTACATTACGCGGACATTCTGCTGTGGGCTTCTGTCTTTTCAGACCTGTCATTTGTTTGTTACTGATGATGTTGTTGTTCCTGCTACTGTTCTTCTTTTTTCTGCTGCTCTGATTACTGTCTGTTTTGTTGTTCTCCTGCTTATGCCTTTTCCGGGCGTCCCCCTGGCGGGGCGGGCTGTCGTGAACGGAGCCAGCGGAGCTGTCTCCGCCCTGGCGGGCTTCCATCCCTGACGCGAAACCCTGGCTTGCAGCGATCGTTCCGGTCGCGCCGTGACCTGCGCTTCCGGCATCCCGGCACAAGACCGCCGGGATGTAAGGGGCAACGCCGTTTCGCAAACCGCGCTTCACGTCGTTGCGGCGGGTCCCTGCCCGTTGTTGTGTCCGGTGCCATTCACCTGTTTAAGCCCCTGTCGCCGGGGGCTGATACAGCCACAACCGTCTCCGCCAGTCCAGGGGTGAAATGTATATCCCGCAAAACTTTTTGCCCAAAAGCAGGCAAAAACTTTTGCGGTCTGCCCCCGGACAGTCGTTTCCGGCCGTGGCAGTGATGCCCCTTGCGGCGAAGGTTCTCAAAAAGGTGATGGTGAATACCGGAGGGAACAAAAGGCAGGTCCCCGCAAAACGTCAAAACTGCGGCTCCCGAAACTCAAAAGATGATGGGGGCTGAAAACATCAACAGAAGGAGACACATCATGGCAGTTCGTGGCATTAACAAGGTCATTCTCGTAGGACGCCTGGGAAAAGATCCGGAAGTCCGTTACATCCCCAACGGGGGCGCAGTGGCAAACCTGCAGGTAGCCACATCAGAAAGCTGGCGTGACAAACAGACGGGGGAGATGCGGGAGCAGACAGAATGGCATCGTGTGGTGCTGTTCGGCAAGCTCGCGGAAGTGGCTGGTGAATATCTGCGCAAGGGCGCGCAGGTCTACATCGAAGGTCAGCTTCGCACCCGTAGCTGGGAGGATAACGGTATCACCCGTTACGTCACCGAAATTCTTGTTAAGACCACGGGCACCATGCAGATGCTGGGACGTGCCGCAGGTGCTCAGACTCAGCCGGAAGAGGGGCAACAGTTCAGCGGTCAGTCTCAGCCGGAACCACAGGCGGAGGCCGGTACGAAAAAAGGAGGCGCAAAAACGAAAGGCCGTGGACGTAAGGCCGCGCAGCCGGAGCCTCAGCCGCCGTCTGAACCCGAATATAACTTCGATGACGACATCCCGTTCTGATCGGGCTGACTGTGATAACCGCCCCGTTCTGTGCGGGGCATCACCGGAGAGATGAGGATGAGAGAATATTTCAGAATACTTCAGGGGCTGCCTGACGGTCCTTTTACCCGCAAACATGCCGAAGCTGTTGCCGCACAGTACCGGAACGTCTTTATCGAGGATGACCACGGCGAACAGTTTCGCCTGGTTGTCCGTAATAACGGTGCAATGGTCTGGCGTACCTGGAATTTTGAGGACGGTGCCGGGTACTGGATGAACCATGTCATCAGGGATTTCGGGATTCTTAAGTAAGAGAGGTGCCGGACGGGGACACGTCCGGCAGACAATCATTATTACCGTTTTGGGAGGTACTAACTATGTCAGTTACAGAGTCTAAGGCAAAAACGGAGCGTAAATCCAGCCGTAAACCTGCAAAAACGCAGGAAACAGTCCTGTCTGCCCTGCTGGCGCAGACGGAGGAAGTGAGCGTGCCGCTGGCCTCGCTGATTAAGTCACCGCTGAATGTGCGCACGGTGCCGTATTCTGCGGAGTCCGTCAGCGAACTGGCTGAGTCCATTAAGGGCGTTGGCCTGCTACAGAATCTGGTTGTTCATGCCCTGCCAGGTGACCGTTACGGTGTCGCCGCAGGCGGTCGCCGACTGGCAGCACTCAACATGCTGGCAGAGCGCAACATCCTTCCGGCTGACTGGCCTGTACGCGTGAAGGTTATTCCGCAGGAACTGGCGACTGCCGCATCAATGACTGAAAACGGTCATCGTCGGGATATGCACCCTGCCGAACAGATTGCCGGATTCCGCGCAATGGCGCAGGAAGGCAAAACATCTGCGCAGATTGGCGACCTGCTGGGCTATTCGCCCCGCCACGTTCAGCGAATGCTGAAACTGGCTGACCTTGCGCCTGTCATCCTCGATGCGCTGGCAGAAGACCGCATCACCACAGAGCACTGTCAGGCGCTGGCGCTGGAGAACGACACCGCGCGTCAGGTGCAGGTGTTTGAAGCCGCCTGCCAGTCAGGATGGGGCGGTAAACCGGAAGTGCAGACCATTCGTCGTCTGGTGACCGAAAGTGAAGTGGCGGTGGCGGGGAACAGTAAATTCCGCTTCGTGGGGGCTGATGCCTTCTCACCAGACGAACTGCGCACCGATTTGTTCAGCGACGACGAGGGTGGCTATGTGGACTGCGTGGCACTCGATGCTGCCCTGCTGGAAAAACTCCAGGCTGTCGCTGAACACCTTCGGGAAGCCGAAGGCTGGGAATGGTGCGCCGGACGTATGGAGCCTGTCGGTGAGTGCCGTGAAGATTCCCGGGCATACCGCAACCTGCCGGAGCCGGAAGCGGTACTGACGGAGGCGGAAGAAGAACGCCTGAACGAACTGATGACGCGTTACGACGCGCCGGAAAACCAGTGTGAGGAATCCGACCTGCTGGAAGCAGAAATGAAGCTGATGCGCTGCATGGCGAAGGTCAGGGCGTGGACGCCGGAGATGCGTGCCGGAAGCGGTGTGGTGGTGTCCTGGCGTTACGGTAATGTGTGTGTCCAGCGTGGTGTGCAGTTGCGCAGTGGGGATGACGTGGCTGACGACGCTGACCGCACGGAACAGGTGCAGGAGAAAGCATCAGTGGAGGAAATCAGTCTGCCACTGCTGACGAAAATGTCTTCCGAACGCACGCTGGCAGTCCAGGCAGCACTGATGCAGCAACCGGACAAATCTCTGGCACTGCTGGCATGGACGCTCTGCCTGAATGTGTTTGGCAGCGGAGCGTACAGTAAACCAGCACAAATCAGCCTGGAATGTAAACATTATTCGCTGACCAGCGATGCGCCGTCAGGGAAGGAAGGTGCCGCATTCATGGCGATGATGGCAGAAAAAGCCCGTCTTGCCGCCCTGTTACCGGAGGGATGGGCATGGGATATGACGACGTTCCTGTCACTCAGCCAGGAGGTGCTGTTATCCCTGCTCAGTTTCTGCACCGCATGCAGCCTTTACGGTGTCCAGACCCGCAATTGTGGTCACACGTCACGCAGTCCGCTGGATTCGCTGGAAACGGCTATCGGATTCCACATGCGCGACTGGTGGCAGCCGACAAAAGCAAACTTCTTCGGACACCTGAAAAAGCCGCAGATTATCGCAGCCCTGAATGAGGCAGGACTGTCCGGTGCCGCACGGGACGCGGAGAAGATGAAGAAAGGCGATGCGGCTGAACATGCAGAGTTCCATATGAAAGACAACCGCTGGGTGCCTGGCTGGATGTGTGCACCACGTCCACAGACGGATGCCACTGAACACACCACTAACCTGGCTGATGCCGCCTGATGAACAACCACACCGCCCCGCCGGAGACGGGGCGGCAGCAAGGGAGATACCGTGATGAAAACTGAACTGCCCCTGAATGCCCTGCAGTCCATGAACGCACAGGAATATGAAGATATCCGTGCTGCGGGAAGAGATATGCGCCGTAATCTCACTCACGAGGTGATGCGTGAAGTGGACGCACCGGCTAATTGGATGATGAATGGCGAGTATGGCAGTGAGTTCGGGGGCTTTTTCCCCGTCCAGGTTCGTTTCACGCCAGCCCACGAACGTTTCCACCTGGCATTATGTTCGCCGGGAGACGTCTCTCAGCTCTGGATGCTGGTTCTGGTGAATTGTGGTGGACAGCCTTTCGCCGTCGTTCAGGTGCAACATATCTTCACGCCTGTCGCTATCAGTCACACGCTGGCGCTTGCCGCGACACTTGATGCGCAGGGATACAGTGTTAACGACATCATCCATATCCTGATGGCAGAAGGAGGTCAGGCATGAGCGCACGTTCACGGGCACTGATTCCCCTCAGCGCAGAACAACAGGCCGCCATGCAGGCTGTGGCTGTCACAGAACAACGTCGTCGTCAGGGACGCACACTTTCAGCATGGCCTTATGCCAGCGCTTTCTTTCGCTGCCTGAATGGCAGTCGCCGGATTTCGCTGTCTGACCTGCGATTTTTCATGCCGTCCCTGACCGCAGAAGAACTGCGCGGCAACCGTTCTCAGTGGCTGTATGCCGTCGATGTGCTGATTGAAACACAGGGCGAGGTCTGCCTCCTCCCCCTTCCCGGTGATGCAGCAGAGCGGTTGTTCCCGTCGATGCGGTTTCGTGTCAGGGAACGCAGTCGCCATAAATCCGCGCTGGTTATGCAGAAGTACAGCCGCCAGCAGGCACGGGAGGCAGAGCAGAAAGCCCGTGCGTACCAGGCGCTGGTTGCTCAGGCTGAAATCGAACTGGCGTTCCATTCACCGGAAACAGTCGGAAGCTGGCATGCACGCTGGAGTGACCGGGTGGCAGAGCATGACCTGGAAACCCTGTTCTGGCTGTGGGGTGAGCGTTTTCCGTCACTGGCCGGAATGGAACGCTGGCAGTGGCAGGATATGCCATTCTGGCAGGTTATCGCAGAGGCAGGTATGGCAGCCAGAGAGGCCGGTCATGCTGTCCGTGAGATGGAGCGGTGGATGGTGCCGAACAAACTCCGGGAGGCAGCGTGATGCGGTAACAATCACACGGATTTCCCGTGAACGGTCTGAATGAGCGGATTCTTTTCAGGAAAAGTGAGAGTGGTCAGCGCGCAGGGATATGGGCTATGATGTGCCCGGCGCTTGAGGCTTTCTGCCTCATGACGTGAAGGTGGTTTGTTATCCTGTCGTGTGGCAGAAGGACAAAAGCCCCGTAGTTAATTTTCATTAACCCACGAGGCCTCTGCATGTCTAGTCCACGTCAGTATGGCCTCTTACCGTGCAAATTGCAAGGAGGAGTAAACCATGAAACTACCGGGAAACGCCCTTATCTGGTGCGTATTAATCGTGTGCTGCACGTTGTTGATATTCACACTCCTGACCCGGAATCGCCTGTGCGAAATCCGGCTGAAGGACGGATACAGGGAGGTTACGGCAAGCATGGCTTACGAGTGCGACAAGAAGTCGTCCAACATATTGTTTTGATAAATCACTTATACAAAACCAACTATTCCATTAGTTGTAGCCTACTGAGGCAGGCAAGGCTGGTAACGGCTCTGTCTGAAGCCCTCGGGACAATGTAGCTTAGCAAATATTGCTTCAGTAAATCGTGAGAAGATCTGATCGCTGCAAGCATCATGCGGCGAAAGCGCTAGGCTGGGTGGTATGGTTAACACAGTGAACTGTCGTTAAACGTCGTGACATGAAACAAGCCAAAGATGCTGACAGGCTTGCACCAAAAGGTAAGGGGTAAGGCTATTCCTGTTCGTAATGGGAATACATGGACAACAACTCCCCCGGCGGATAGACAGAACCTAACCCACTCTTTGTATGTTGGCCGGAACTTGGTAAGCCCGAATTCTCGCCCTAGTGGCAGGTGCACTGTAAGGCAAACTGATGAGAATGCGGGTAAAGGAGGATGGAAAAAGCGAAAGCCGGACTGTAATCGTGCGGATAGAGGTTCAACATTTGCCTTAACGGGAAACCGTGCTGACTTCCATCTGGTCTTTAATTGCGAAACATCTGCGAAGGTTTCTTTGGATGACATGTATGAAAATTACATCTAACAATGTAACTGCGGTCATCAACGGAAAAGGTTGGCATTCCATTAACTGGAAGAAATGCCATCAACACGTTAAAACCATACAGACAAGAATCGCAAAGGCGGCATGTAACCAGCAATGGCGTACAGTTGGTAGACTGCAACGACTGCTGGTTCGCTCATTCAGCGCCAGAGCACTGGCGGTGAAACGAGTTACGGAAAATAGCGGGCGTAAAACCCCCGGAGTGGATGGCCAAATCTGGAGTACTCCAGCATCAAAATGGGAAGCGATATTTAAACTCAGGCGAAAAGGGTACAAGCCCCTACCGCTAAAAAGAGTTTTTATACCCAAATCTAATGGCAAGAAAAGACCATTAGGAATTCCCGTCATGCTTGACAGGGCAATGCAAGCCCTGTACCTGCTGGGATTAGAGCCTGTATCGGAAACTAATGCAGATCACAACAGTTATGGTTTCAGACCAGCACGATGTACGGCTGACGCCATTCAACAGGTGTGTAATATGTATAGTTCCCGGAACGCCTCGAAATGGGTTCTGGAAGGCGATATTAAAGGATGCTTTGAACACATTAGCCACCGGTGGCTGCTTGAAAATATTCCTATGGACAAGCAAATACTCCGTAATTGGTTGAAAGCTGGGATCATCGAAAAAGGCATATTCAGCAAAACTCTCTCGGGTACCCCCCAGGGAGGAATCATATCTCCAGTTCTGGCAAACATGGCCCTGGATGGACTGGAAATACTGCTGCAAAATCGCTTTGGTTCGAAACGGTCAAAAATATTCAGGAAACATCAGGTTCACTTCGTCCGGTATGCTGATGATTTCATCATTTCCGGAAAGTCGAAGGAACTTCTGGAAGAGAATGTTCTTCCGTTGGTGAAATCATTTCTTGCAGAAAGAGGGCTGACTTTATCCGAAGAGAAAACGGTCATCACTCACATTACGGACGGATTTGATTTTCTTGGGCAGCACGTCCGACGCTTCGGTAGAAAACTCATAATCAGACCAGCCAAGAAAAACGTTAAACAATTTCTTAGCAAGATCAGAGAGACTATTGAAGGTAACCGAACGGTTCCTGCATGGGTGCTAATAAGTCGGCTTAATCCAATCATCACCGGGTGGGCAAACTATCACCAACATGTAGCATCGGCCGAGACATTTAACTATGTCGACAACCAAATCTGGCGCAAAATCTGGCAGTGGTGCAGAAGGAGACATCCCGGCAAAGGCCGGAGATGGATTTTCCGTAAGTACCACACGACAATAAAAATGTGTCATGGTCGATTTTATGGAGTCGATCCGGAGGGCAGGAAATATGTTCTGTCCCGGGCCAGCGACATCCATATTAATCGATATATAAAAATAAAGGGAGCGGCAAATCCATATGATCCCGAGTGGGACACATACTTCGAAAGAAGGCTGGACTACTCATGGAAGAAATCCCATCAGGGGCAGAAAAGGATTCTCGCTATATGGAAGAGGCAAGGATCGCGCTGCCCTTTATGTGAGCAACCGATTAATCGTGATACAGGATGGAATGTTCATCATTTGCTCAAGAAATCTCTTGGCGGTAGCGATGATGTGAGCAATTTAGTCCTACTCCATCCCAACTGCCATCGACAACTACATAGTAATGACGCTGGTCTCCCACAAGGTGGAGGCTTATAAAGGCTTGAGCGGTATGCGGGGAAACTCGCACGTACCGTTCTTAGGGGGCGGCGAGACAGTAATGGATCGCTGCTACCCGACATCCGGCGGTAAGTAGCAACCTGGAGGCGGGCGCAGGCCCGCCTTTTCAGGGCTGATGCTGGTCTGACTGCACTGAAGCGCCTTTATAAAGGGGCTGCTGGTTCGCCGGTGGCCCCTTTCTCCTTGCTGGCATTGTAAGGGCATGAACAACCAGACTGCCAGGAAGGCCGTTTCCCTCCGGGAACGGGGATGAACGTGCGCCTGCGGCGCTCGTTCTTTTCCCCCGCCTTCTCTGTTTATGGCCTGTCAGAAATCACATCACCTTCCCTGTGATTATTCTCTTTTTACTCCTGTTCTGACTCTGATTACTGCTGTCCTGATTATTGTCTGTTTTGTTGTTCTCCTGGCAGTGCCTTTTCCGGGCGTCCCCCTGGCGGGGCGGGCTGTCGTGAACGGAGCCAGCGGAGCTGTCTCCGCCCTAGCGGGCTTCCATCCCTGACGCGAACCCCCGGGCTTGCAGCGACCGTTCCGGTCGCGCCGCCTCTGTCGCGCCGTGGCCTGCGCTCCTGGCATCCCGGCAAAAGGCCGCCGGGATGTAAGGCGCAACGCCGTTTCGCAAACCGCGCTTCACGTCGTTGCGGCGGGTCCCGAAACTCAAAAGATGATGGGGGCTGAAAACCAGAGAGAGGAGAAAGCAGGATGAGTACCCGAAATATCCACGTTAACACCGCGTCGTACACGCTTCTTGTTGCCGGGAGGGAAAAAACACCGGGGAAGAGTGGGACGTCCTGGAATTCAGCAGCCTGACTGAGCTGAAAAAATATCGCAAAAGCCACCCGGAAAAGATGGCCTTCAGCTATAGCTACGCGCTCAGCCGGGGTGTGGATACGCAGTTCCGCCATATCAACATTGCGGAAGCCGATCACTTCAAACAGTTCCTGCGTCAGATTAAGCGTGCCGGCCTCGATATCCGGGCGATCTGCTGACCGGATGTGATGAATATCCCTCCTGATTGTTGCAATATTGTTAATGGAGATCGGGAGGGATGATATTAAGCGGAAAAATTTTTTATTAAATTTATTCTTTCATAAAGGAGTAGCTGTTATGCGATTAGCTTCCCGTTTTGGTCGGTATAATTCCATCCGCCGTGAACGTCCTTTAACGGATGATGAATTAATGCAGTTCGTGCCTTCGGTATTTTCCGGTGATAAACATGAGTCCCGGAGTGAACGTTATACGTATATTCCAACAATCAATATCATCAATAAGTTACGTGATGAAGGTTTCCAGCCATTCTTTGCCTGTCAGAGTCGGGTTCGTGATTTGGGACGCCGCGAATACAGTAAACATATGTTACGTCTTCGCAGGGAAGGGAATATTAACGGGCAGGAAGTTCCTGAAATTATCCTGCTTAATTCACATGATGGTTCATCCAGTTATCAGATGATCCCCGGAATTTTTCGTTTTGTCTGCACAAATGGCCTGGTGTGCGGAAATAATTTTGGCGAAATCCGCGCTCCACATAAAGGTGATATTGTCGGGCAGGTTATCGAGGGAGCGTATGAAGTGCTCGGTGTCTTTGATAAGGTCACTGATAATATGGAGGCGATGAAAGAAATTCATCTTAACAGTGACGAGCAACATTTATTTGGCAGAGCTGCACTGATGGTCAGGTATGAAGATGAAAATAAAACGCCAGTGACGCCTGAACAAATAATTACTCCCCGTCGTCGGGAAGATAAACAGAACGATCTCTGGACAACCTGTCAGCGGGTTCAGGAGAATATTATAAAAGGTGGATTGTCGGGGCGAAGTGCTTCCGGTAAAAATACCAGGACAAGAGCCATTATAGGTATTGATGGTGATATCCGAATCAACAAGGTGTTATGGGTGATTGCCGAACAGTTCAGAAAGTGGAAGTCATGATAATATAAGTAAAGCCCCGAAAATTTTTCGGGGCTTTACTTATATTATCATTCTTCGGCATCGCTGTGTCGTCTGATATACCTCAATTCCATCAACCGGCTTTCCGGTTGTCTGTAAACATTGTGCCCGCGAAAAATGGTCTGGCAGGAGGCTGCGCAGTTACCGGGTATATATAAGATGGGTTCCCGCTTCGCGGGGCTTCGGCCAGTCAGCATTGTCACTCATATGATATTTTTGTGTGTGGCCTTCCATGCCGCTTTTGCGGCATAACCGGTATCTGACAATGTCTGTAAGATTAATTGTTTTGCACGCTGTTAATTTCCGGAAGCGATTTCTTCGTGACCGGAATCCGGATACCTTTACTGCTTTTTATCCCGGTATAAATCCGGTAAACATCTGATGCGTAGGCAAGACGTCTCTGGTTCTGGCGTTCGGTCTTCCTGAATCCGGCATTGTATGCACCAACGGCCTCCCAGGAGACGCCCCATTTTTTAAAGGCTATTGCCAGATAATAAGCACCGGTATAAATGTTCATGCAGGGATCTGTTGTCAGATGTTCCGGCTTAATTCCATAGCGGGCCAGTTCGTTAAAATGCTGGGAATCTACCTGCATCAGTCCGCTGCCATATCCCGTTACCGGATTAATACCGATGGCATTAACCCGGTAACGGGATTCTTTCCATGATATTGCTCTCAGTAAATCAGGATCTATTTTGTAATCCCGGCCTGCAAGATCAAAGCAATCAGTGGCCTGGCAGATCTCATTTATAAACATCAGGCAGATGGCTAACATCCATTTTTTCATTTTTCCACCTCTGGTGACTTTATCCGTAAATAATTTAACCCACTCCACAAAAAGGCTCAACAGGTTGGTGGTTCTCACCACCAAAAGCACCACACCCCACGCAAAAACAAGTTTTTGCTGATTTGTTTTTTAAATCATTAGTTTATGTTCTAAATAATGTATTTTAATTTATTTTACATTATTAAATAGGGTCGTTGACGACCCTATAGCGACCCTATGACGACCCTTGTTAGGGTCAGTGCTGACAATTTTCATGAAAAACATTTGGATATATTAGGGCCGCCCCTAGCAGCGCCGTGCGTTTTTTTATAGTATGCCCCTAGGGGCGCTGCTAGGGGTGCTCTTCTTTTTTCAGACCATACTATGAGTAGATGAAATAAAACTCTTATTTCAGAATCTAAAAGGTACTGTCTTATGGCCAGAGTAAATCTGTATATCAGTAATGAGGTTCATGAAAAAATTAACATGATTGTTGAAAAGCGTCGTCAGGAGGGAGCAAGAGATAAAGATATAAGCCTTTCAGGAACTGCTTCAATGCTTCTTGAATTAGGGCTCCGTGTATATGACGCTCAGATGGAGCGTAAAGAGTCTGCATTTAACCAGACAGAGTTTAATAAACTTCTTCTTGAATGTGTTGTAAAAACACAGTCAACGGTGGCAAAGATTTTAGGTATTGAGTCTCTCAGTCCTCATGTATCCGGAAACCCGAAGTTTGAATATGCCAGTATGGTTGACGATATCAGAGAGAAAGTGTCTGTTGAGATGGACCGGTTTTTCCCAAAAAATGATGATGAATAAATGAAAATGAAGTTTGAGTTGGTTCAAATATAAGAATTTTTATGATTCAAAAAGATGACAATACGTCAGATAATTAGTATATTAATTACGTGGTTAATACCACGTTAAAAATTGAAACTGAAAATCGCCGATGCAGGGAGCTGTAACTCCCTGCATCGACTGTCCATAGAATCCTTAGTGGAGGTTCCTATGTGTGCGCTGGATCGTAGAGAAAGGCCACTTAACAGTCAATCTGTAAATAAATACATCCTTAACGTTCAGAATATCTACAGAAATTCTCCCGTTCCGGTTTGTGTCCGTAACAAAAACCGGAAAATCCTTTATGCCAATGGGGCTTTTATTGAACTCTTTTCCAGAGAAGATAAACCTTTATCCGGAGAGAGTTATATACGTCTGCAGGTTGAAATTTTTCTTTCATCACTTGAACTGGAATGCCAGGCTCTTGGACATGGCTCTGCATTTTGTCGTCGTTTTAATTTTCATGGCGAAATCTATCAGATAAGGATGGAGAATGTTTCTTTTTATAATGACGAATCTGTTGTTTTATGGCAAATTAATCCGTTTCCTGATTATCCATTTTTTGCGTTAAATCAGAGTGTAAGTAATACAAATACTTCTGGTCAATTAACGATATGGAATGATCTTTCTCCAGGAACATTGGTTGTTTTCTCTTTTTATATGCTGGGTGTTGGTCACGCAACAATTGCCAGAGAATTGGGTATTACAGACAGAGCATCTGAGGATCGAATTAAACCAGTTAAACGGAAAATAAAAGAGTTTTTTGAACACTTTGATTTATTCAGAGTGTCATGTATCTATAAAGGAGAAATAGATTCGCTATTAAGTATAATTCGTGAATTTTATGATGTTAAATGAATGTTAAATAAGGCACGCCAATTTTGGCGTGTTTTTTTTCGACGATTTCTGTGCAATCATAATTTTATTAGTCGGGAAACAGAGGTGAATTTAGTGAGGAGGCGTAACGCGAGAGGCGGTATAAGCAGAACGGTCTCGGTGTATCTTGATGAAGATACAAATAACCGACTTATTAAGGCCAAAGATCGTAGTGGAAGAAGTAAAACGATAGAAGTCCAGATCCGTCTCAGAGATCATCTGAAACGGTTTCCTGATTTCTATAACGAAGAAATATTCAGGGAGGTGACCGAAGAGAGCGAGTCAACATTTAAAGAACTTTAGTTTTTATCTATCAATATTAAACAGAGGAATCATATGGACGCCGTTTTAAGTGTTCAGGGTGCTTCTGCGCCCGTCAAAAAGAAGTCGTTTTTTTCTAAATTCACTCGTCTGAATATGCTTCGCCTGGCTCGCGCAGTGATCCCGGCTGCTGTTCTGATGATGTTCTTCCCGCAGCTGGCGATGGCCGCCGGCAGCAGTGGTCAGGACCTGATGGCAAGCGGTAACACCACGGTTAAGGCGACCTTCGGTAAAGACTCCAGTGTTGTTAAATGGGTTGTTCTGGCTGAAGTTCTGGTCGGTGCTGTCATGTACATGATGACCAAAAACGTCAAGTTCCTGGCCGGTTTTGCCATCATCTCTGTATTTATTGCTGTGGGTATGGCCGTCGTTGGCCTCTGACAGGAAATAAAACGATGTCGGGAGACGAGAATAAACTTAAGAAATATCGTTTCCCGGAAACACTGACCAACCAGAGCCGCTGGTTTGGCCTGCCACTGGATGAACTGATCCCCGCAGCAATCTGTATTGGCTGGGGTATCACAACATCGAAATATCTGTTCGGTATTGGTGCAGCGGTTCTGGTTTATTTCGGGATTAAAAAACTGAAAAAAGGGCGGGGCAGTTCCTGGTTACGTGACCTGATTTACTGGTATATGCCAACAGCCCTGCTGCGCGGTATTTTTCATAATGTTCCCGATTCGTGTTTCCGGCAGTGGATTAAATAGAACTGATACCAGGATTGTTATATGGAACACGGTGCCCGTTTAAGTACCAGTCGTGTAATGGCCATCGCCTTTATATTCATGTCAGTGCTTATTGTTCTCAGCCTCTCTGTTAACGTCATTCAGGGGGTGAATAACTACCGTCTTCAGAATGAGCAACGCACTGCCGTGACGCCAATGGCATTTAATGCCCCCTTTGCCGTGTCACAGAACAGTGCCGACGCCTCTTATTTACAGCAGATGGCGCTGTCATTTATTGCCCTCCGTCTGAATGTTTCATCAGAAACCGTCGATGCCTCACATCAGGCGCTTCTGCAATATATCCGCCCGGGCGCACAGAACCAGATGAAAGTTATTCTGGCTGAAGAAGCGAAGCGTATTAAAAACGATAACGTGAACTCAGCCTTTTTCCAGACCAGTGTTCGTGTCTGGCCTCAGTATGGCCGTGTGGAAATTCGAGGTGTGCTTAAAACCTGGATTGGTGATTCAAAACCTTTCACTGATATCAAACATTACATCCTTATTCTGAAGCGGGAAAACGGGGTGACCTGGCTGGATAATTTCGGGGAAACAGACGATGAGAAAAAATAATACGGCAATAATATTCGGCAGCCTGTTTTTTTCCTGCAGCGTGATGGCCGCAAACGGTACGCTGGCCCCCACCGTGGTGCCAATGGTGAACGGTGGTCAGGCCAGTATTGCCATCAGCAATACCAGCCCGAATCTGTTTACCGTTCCCGGTGACCGGATTATCGCCGTGAACAGTCTGGATGGTGCCCTGACCAATAATGAGCAGACCGCCTCCGGCGGTGTGGTGGTTGCCACCGTCAACAAAAAGCCCTTTACGTTCATTCTGGAAACAGAACGTGGTCTGAATCTTTCCATTCAGGCCGTTCCCCGTGAAGGCGCGGGGCGTACCATTCAGCTGGTCAGTGACCTGCGCGGAACCGGAGAAGAAGCCGGTGCGTGGGAAACGTCCACGCCTTACGAATCCCTGCTTGTGACCATCAGCCAGGCCGTCCGTGACGGAAAATTACCCGCAGGCTGGTATCAGGTCCCAGTGACAAAGGAAACCCTGCAGGCCCCGGCGGGGCTGTCTTCAGTGGCAGATGCCGTATGGACGGGGAATCACCTGAAGATGGTCCGCTTTGCCGTGGAAAATAAAACGCTGTCTGCCCTGAATATCCGGGAAAGTGACTTCTGGCAGCCGGGAACCCGTGCCGTGATGTTCAGCCAGCCTGCCAGCCAGTTACTGGCAGGTGCGCGCATGGATGTGTATGTCATCCGTGACGGGGAGGGCAACTGATGGCCAGTATCAATACCATTGTGAAACGCAAGCAGTACCTGTGGCTGGGGATTGTGGTTGTCGGTACAGCCTCCGCGATTGGTGGGGCACTGTATCTGTCTGATGTGGACATGTCCGGTAACGGTGAAACCGTGGCTGAACAGGAGCCTGTGCCGGATATGACCGGTGTGGTGGATACGACCTTTGATGACAAGGTGCGTCAGCATGCCACCACCGAGATGCAGGTGACGGCAGCGCAGATGCAGAAGCAGTATGAGGAAATCCGTCGTGAGCTGGATGTTCTGAACAAACAGCGCGGTGATGACCAGCGTCGTATTGAAAAGTTGGGACAGGACAATGCCGCCCTGGCAGAGCAGGTAAAAGCCCTGGGTGCTAATCCCGTCACGGCGACCGGTGAGCCTGTACCGCAGATGCCTGCCTCACCGCCCGGCCCGGAAGGCGAACCACAGCCAGGAAACACCCCCGTATCCTTCCCGCCGCAGGGCAGCGTTGCTGTTCCACCGCCGACGGCGTTTTATCCCGGGAATGGTGTCACGCCACCACCACAGGTGACGTACCAGTCTGTGCCGGTGCCTAACCGGATACAGCGTAAGGTGTTTACCCGTAATGAGGGAAAACAGGGACCATCACTGCCGTACATTCCGTCAGGAAGTTTTGCGAAAGCCATGCTGATTGAAGGGGCGGATGCCAATGCCTCTGTCACCGGTAATGAATCCACGGTGCCGATGCAGCTGCGTATCACCGGCCTGGTGGAAATGCCGAACAGCAAGACGTATGACGCAACGGGATGTTTTGTGGGTCTGGAAGCCTGGGGGGATGTGTCCAGTGAGCGTGCCATTGTACGCACCCGCAATATCAGTTGCCTGAAGGACGGCAAAACTATTGATATGCCGATTAAGGGGCATGTCAGCTTCCGGGGTAAAAACGGTATCAAGGGCGAAGTGGTGATGCGTAACGGCAAAATCCTCGGCTGGGCATGGGGCGCGGGATTTGTTGACGGTATCGGTCAGGGAATGGAGCGCGCCTCCCAGCCGGCTGTCGGGCTGGGTGCCACAGCCGCTTACGGGGCTGGTGATGTCCTGAAAATGGGTATCGGTGGCGGCGCATCGAAAGCCGCACAGACGCTCAGTGACTACTACATCAAACGTGCCGAACAGTATCACCCGGTGATACCGATTGGTGCGGGCAACGAAGTGACCGTGGTGTTCCAGGACGGCTTCCAGCTGAAAACCGTGGAAGAGATGGCGCTGGAACGCACGCAGAGCAGAGCGGAAGAAGACAATCCGGAAAGTCCGGTTCCTGTTCCGCCATCGGCTGAAAGTCATCTTAACGGCTTTAATACTGACCAGATGCTGAAGCAGCTGGGCAACCTGAATCCGCAGCAGTTTATGTCCGGCAGCCAGGGAGGGGGCAACGATGGCAAATAATATGTCGTCCCGTCAGGCGTGCCATGCCGCCCGGTATGTTGTCGCCCGGGTTCTGCGAGGACTGTTCTGGTGTCTGAAGTACACCGTCATTCTGCCACTGGCCACAATGGCCCTGATGGCTCTGTTTGTTTTATGGAAGGACAACACCACGCCGGGGAAATTACTGGTTAAGGAGATTAACTTCGTAAGACAAACAGCACCTGCCGGACAGTTCCCGGTCAGTGAATGCTGGTTTTCTTCCTCTGATTCTTCAGGCAGATCAGAAATACAGGATATCTGCCATTACCGCGCGGCTGATGCTGCAGATTATGTCAGGGAGACTGACCGGTCACTGATGCAACTGGTCACCGCATTATGGGCAACACTGGCACTGATGTATGTCTCGCTGGCAGCGATCACCGGGAAATATCCGGTGCGACCCGGAAAAATGAAATGTATCCGGGTGGTAACCGCAGATGAACATCTGAAGGAAGTTTATACGGAAGACGCTTCCCTGCCGGGAAAAATCAGGAAATGCCCTGTTTATCTTCCTCATGACAGAACAAACAGAAACAACGGAGATAAAAATGAACATGCGTAATATTAATGTTATTACAGCCCTCTCTGTGCCGGGTAAAACCGTGTCAGATGATTTTATGCATGCTGTTCTCAGTAACTGCGCCACAAGAATCGTACTTCCTGCACCGGAGAAATTCGGTTCTGAGTCATTGCCGGACAATTTTAATATGACTGCTGTCGGTGTGATGAAGAATTCAGAAATATAAGGAACCCTTCGATGAATAAGCTGGTTTCTGATGGCAGCGTCAAAAAAATAAATTATCCGGTGCTGTATGAGTCCGGAATAACACCTCCGTTATGTGAAGTCAGTGCACCAGAACCTGATGCGGGTGGGAAACGCATTGTGGCATATGTTTATAAATCATCACGGAGTACGGTTTTTGAAAATCCTGACATTGTAAAAACCTGTACGGTCAGGGATTTGAAGAAGGATTTTGTGAACTGCGATGAGAAAGGTGAGGGACAATGAAACAGATTTCTTTATTTATTCCTCTGCTGGGGACCTTATTACTTTCCGGCTGTGCCGGAACCAGTACGGAATTTGAGTGTAACGCCACCACATCCGATACCTGTATGACGATGGAGCAGGCCAATGAGAAGGCCAAAAAACTGGAGCAGTCCTCAGAAGCAAAGCCGGTTGCGGCATCACTGCCGCGCCTGGCTGAAGGGAACTTCCGGACAATGCCGGTGCAGACCGTCACCGCGACCACTCCGTCCGGCAGCAGACCTGCGGTGACAGCACATCCGGAGCAGAAACTGCTGGCACCTCGCCCGCTGTTTACCGCTGCCCGGGAAGTGAAAACGGTTGTTCCGGTCAGTTCAGTTACGCCGGTAACACCTCCTCGTCCGCTAAGAACGGGTGAGCAGACGGCAGCATTATGGATAGCGCCTTATATTGATAACCAGGATGTTTATCATCAGCCATCCAGCGTGTTTTTTGTTATTAAACCGTCTGCGTGGGGAAAACCACGTATTAATTAACTGGCCCTGAAGTTGTATATCAGCCGGCAATGCCGGCGGGCTTTCTGTATTCAAAATCTGCCTGTAAAACGAGTGCCCTGTGCGTGAAAAGGGATGGGCGGTAGCGTGTCAGAACATGTCGGGAGGAATATTCCGTGAGTGATGAAGCCGATGAAGCATATTCAGTGACAGAACAACTGACCATGACAGGAATAAACCGGATACGCCAGAAAATAAATGCTCATGGTATTCCTGTTTATCTCTGTGAAGCATGCGGAAATCCTGTTCCGGAAGCCCGGCGGAAAATATTTCCCGGTGTGACGTTATGTGTTGAATGTCAGGCGTATCAGGAAAGGCAGAGGAAACACTATGCATAAATCAGAAACTGAAAAAATAGATTCTATTCTGGATGAACATCAACAGATATATCGCAGACATAACCGAATAGATAACATCCTGGCGTCTTGTGCGTGTATTGCATGGATTCCCTGTATTATTGCTGCGTTCGGCGTTGATGGTATATATCTGAAAATCCTGTTTGCGGTCCCTGCCTGCTGTGGTGCGGTATGCTTTTTTATTTGCTTCTTCACCCTCCTGCCAGAATCACTCATGGTCCTCAGCCGTCAGAGCCTGCTTCAGCTTATGCGTCTGACTGAAGACGTACCGGATGCGAGACAGGAACTGCTTAACCGTCTGCTGTCCGGTAAAAAACTGACTGGTCGGGATGAAAAGGATATCCGGCGTCTCTGGCAGGAGAAAGTGGATGCAATGCAGGAGTCTGCCACTCGTCAGTCAGTGTGAACAGGATACCATCCGGAAGTTTACTGGAGAGAATAAATCCGAATGATAATCTGCCATGTCTTATGACCTCATAAGTTAACTGAAGGAATATTCAGTGATTAATATTTAACTGGAGGTAATAAAGAGTGCATACCTTTATTTTTCTTGTGCTGATAAAAAATATTAACGGTGGCGGAAGCTGGAATGTTACCCCCATGCCAAATACGGACGTATGCGTGCAGGTTCTTCGGACAATCGAAGCGCATGGAGGCAGGGGCTTTGGAAATACAGGGGAGTGTATTGAAGTTAAAACAAATGAACCTTTGAACAATGTGATGGAAACACTGAATGGTGGTGGGCAATGAGAGCTTACTACTTCGAAGGAAATAATATCGACTGGTTTATATTCCTGTGTCTCTTTCTTGTGGTTATCTGTGTTGTTAACTTACTGGCTATGTTTGTTATCCCTGAAAAATTCAGTCTGCAGGTCAGCAGAGGAAAAACATTAATTTGTAGTGTGCTTACTGGAGGTTTTTCTTTTATTACGCTTGTTGTGTTCGCCAGTCAGTCATTCACGATGGATGAACTGGAAGTCGGGAAATACTGGAAAAATGACTGTAAGCTTCTGGAAGTGAATATACCGACAGGCGCATTTACTGAACCGGTTAATAAACTGGAGTGTGCCGGAGTCATCGTTAATGTGCCAGTGGCTCAGTATGAGGAGTATATCCGACAATGGGAATTATATAAGGCTAAAATGAAATGAAGTCGATATATTTAAAATCTGTTCTGGCTTTTATATTTGTTGGTGTTATGGCTATGTTGATATGTGGTCTTTTCTACAATGATTACCTTGAGCAACAACCTGCAACACCAGAACAACTGACAGAGATTACACAGGATACCCCCTGTGCAGCAGAAGCATTTAAGGACGCTATTAAGTCTGACACCTCTGATTATCAGCCTGAACCTTTAAGTCTTGGTAAGGCAAATAAAATTGCATCAGAATGTAGAAAAAGAAACGAAATGGCAGAGGTGAAACGGGTAAGAGAAAATGAGCGCAATAAGATTCGCGAAAAACAACTTCAGGCATTAAATGATGCTCATTCAGTAAAGGAACGTTAATCCTGTTTTCCTGTTAAAAGCCTCCATCTCTTATTTGTGCTGTGGTTTTAAGAATGGCACTGCGTGATATATCCACGGCCCACAGACTGATATTTTCCTTTTTTAAACGCACTAAGGAATACTCATATGAGTAAAAACCCACTTGAGACCGTCACTCAGGCGGTTAATTCACTGCTGACTGCGCTTAAATTACCAGATGAATCCTCTCAGGCTAATCAGATCCTCGGTGAGATGAGCTTCCCGCAGTTCAGCCGTCTGCTGCCGTACCGTGATTACAACCAGGAGTCCGGCCTGTTCATGAATGACACCACGATGGGCTTTATGCTGGAAGCCATTCCCATCAATGGTGCGAATGAGTCCATTGTGGAGGCTCTCGATCATATGCTGCGCACCAAACTGCCGCGCGGTATTCCGTTGTGTATCCATCTGATGTCCAGTCAGCTGGTTGGTGACAGGATTGAATACGGGCTGCGTGAGTTCTCCTGGTCAGGTGAACAGGCTGAACGGTTTAACGCCATTACCCGTGCCTATTATATGAAAGCGGCAGCGACACAGTTCCCGCTGCCGGAGGGGATGAATCTGCCCCTGACCCTGCGCCATTACCGGGTGTTTATCTCGTACTGTTCTCCCTCGAAGAAAAAAAGCCGGGCTGACATTCTGGAAATGGAAAATCTGGTGAAAATCATCCGTGCCTCTTTTCACGGCGCAAAAATCACCACACAGACAGTGGATGCACAGGCTTTCATCGAGATTGTCGGGGAGATGATTAACCATAATCCGGACTCTCTGTACCCGAAAAGACGTCAGCTGGACCCGTATTCTGATCTGAATTATCAGTGTGTGGAGGACAGTTTTGACCTGAAAGTCCGGGCTGATTACCTGACGCTGGGCCTGCGTGAGAACGGCAGGAACAGCACGGCCCGCATCCTGAATTTCCATCTGGCCCGTAACCCGGAAATCGCCTTCCTGTGGAACATGGCCGACAACTACAGCAATCTGCTGAACCCGGAAATGTCCATTTCCTGCCCGTTCATCCTGACGCTGACTCTGGTGGTGGAAGACCAGGTGAAAACCCACAGCGAAGCCAACCTGAAGTACATGGACCTGGAGAAGAAGTCGAAGACCTCCTATGCCAAATGGTTTCCGTCAGTTGAAAAGGAGGCGAAGGAGTGGGGGGAACTGCGCCAGCGGCTGGGCTCCGGCCAGTCTTCTGTCGTGTCCTACTTCCTCAACATCACAGCCTTCTGCAAGGACAATAATGAAACGGCACTGGAAGTGGAGCAGGACATCCTGAACAGCTTCCGTAAAAACGGTTTTGAGCTGATTTCACCGCGCTTTAACCACATGCGCAATTTCCTGACCTGCCTGCCCTTTATGGCCGGGAAAGGGCTGTTTAAACAGCTGAAAGAGGCCGGTGTGGTTCAGCGCGCAGAGAGCTTTAATGTGGCCAACCTGATGCCGTTAGTGGCGGATAATCCCCTGACACCGGCAGGTCTGCTGGCGCCCACCTACCGTAACCAGCTGGCGTTTATCGATATCTTCTTTAAGGGGATGAATAACACCAACTACAACATGGCGGTCTGTGGCACCTCCGGGGCCGGTAAAACCGGACTGATACAGCCACTTATCCGCAGCGTGCTGGACTCCGGGGGCTTTGCCGTGGTGTTCGACATGGGGGATGGCTACAAGTCCCTGTGTGAGAACATGGGGGGCGTATATCTGGACGGTGAAACCCTGCGTTTTAACCCGTTTGCGAACATCACCGATATCGACCAGTCAGCGGAGCGTGTCCGCGACCAGTTGTCGGTGATGGCCAGCCCCAACGGTAACCTGGATGAAGTGCATGAAGGTCTGCTGCTACAGGCGGTCAAAGCCTCCTGGCTGGCCAAAAAGAATCAGGCGCGCATTGATGATGTGGTGAATTTCCTGAAAAACGCCAGTGACAGCGAGCAGTATGCCGAGTCACCGACCATCCGCAGCCGTCTGGATGAAATGATTGTGCTGCTTGACCAGTACACTGCCAACGGCACTTATGGCCGGTATTTTAACTCTGATGAGCCGTCCCTGCGGGATGATGCCAGAATGGTGGTGCTGGAGCTGGGGGGACTGGAAGACCGTCCGTCCCTGCTTGTTGCGGTGATGTTCTCCCTTATTATCTACATCGAGAACAGGATGTACCGCACGCCGCGTACTCTCAAAAAACTGAACGTCATTGATGAAGGCTGGCGTCTGCTGGACTTCAAAAATCGTAAAGTCGGTGAGTTTATTCAAAAAGGTTACCGCACCTGTCGCCGCCATACCGGTGCCTATATCACCATCACACAGAACATCGTCGACTTTGACTCTGACAAGGCCTCCAGTGCTGCCCGTGCGGCATGGGGTAACTCCTCCTACAAAATTATCCTCAAACAGAGTGCGAAGGAGTTCGCGAAATATAACCAGTTATTCCCGGACCAGTTCCTGCCACTGCAGCGGGACATGATTGGCAAGTTTGGTGCGGCCAAAGACCAGTGGTTCAGTTCCTTCCTGCTGCAGGTGGAAAACCACTCCTCCTGGCACCGTCTGTTTGTGGACCCGTTAAGCCGTGCCATGTACAGCTCTGACGGCCCGGATTTTGAGTTTGTACAGCAGAAGCGTAAAGAGGGGCTGAGTATTCATGAGGCGGTGTGGCAGCTGGCGTGGAAGAAATCAGGGCCGGAGATGGCTTCGCTGGAAGCCTGGTTAAAAGAGCATGAAATGTCTGGCGAACGAATGACCGGAAACTGGAGTTAATGGCAGGTCACAAGGGGGATATATGAAATTTTGTCATATAAAAAAGGTATCTGATATTGTCTTATTTTTTATCCTTAACGGTGTGGCCTGTGGCTACCTGTTTCTGTACTGGTATGAGTTTTTCGTTGAATCAGAAATAAATACACCGGCACCATTTCTGAGAGAAACAAAATATGTGCTGATGATTTATGCCATTGTAAGCGTTTTGTTTATGATTGCTCCGTCTTTGTTAGTCAGGGCTTTATATGGCCGAACCGGGTTATATGAATATACAGAACTGTGTCGTCATCGCCCTTTGATCGTGACGGGATGCTATATCATGGTGCCTGTAACCTGCAGTCTCCCCCTGAGTTTCCTTATGGATGGGGGAGTGCCTGCTCTGTTATTTATTGTTATCACGCCTTTTCTTGTTCTTATCTCTGCTGTTGGGCAAAATTAAAATTAAAATGGAAATGGACAGAATAATGATAATATTGAATGCGTAATAATAATATATATCTTCAAGGGACAGAGTGACGCCAAATTCCGATGCATATTGAGATACCAGATATGATGGGAAAAAGTACCAGTACACTTTCTTCTTAAACCCAATGCATTCTGATTTACAGTTTTTTGCTTGTATGTTGTCAATGATTTTTTGGGCTGCTTCTGTATTGCCGTTTTTAATGAAGTATCCTGTAAGAAGAAGTTGTTTATCTGATGAGGTAATGTCTTCTCTTAACAAAAGATTAATCTGTTCAGCATCCTGAGACGAGATTTCATTTTTCATGCTGTAGTACAGATCATAGGCTAATGGTGTTTTTTTTATTTCTGGCTTAAGATTGTTGTATATTTCTTTTTTATGTGCTGAATCCACACTATTTGCAATAAGTACGGGGTAGAGTGATTCTATGTAATTTTCACTACGAGGAACATAATAGAATTTATTGAATGTTTTTTGATACAAGTGATTATCATTTAAATCAGCAACAGTTCCTTTATTATTGTTGGCAGTTGTTTCCCAGTATGCTCTTACATTATTATCATCAATATATGAAATAAAAGCGTGGAAGGGGGCGAATATGATCTCAATCTGCCTGCCAGATTCTTTGGCTGCGTCAATGAGAAGATAGACATTCAGATCGCAATCAGAGAACTGACTGGCATATGCCGGGCTGACCATATTGGATTCCTTATAAGGGAACATATCGCCAAGCAGAGCATTTGTGCAGTAAAGAAAATCAAGAGTGGTTGTGGCTGACTGGCATTTTTCTCTGGCTGATAGGATGAAGTGTTCGGTGTTATTCCATGCTTTTTGAATAACAGAGAAAGCTGTTCCATTATCATAATCCATTTTTATTAATCTGTGTGTAAGCCATTTATTGTTATATTGAGTGCTGGTTGCGGGAATAATTTTCTCTGCACTTCCTTTCTGTTTGCTGTTTATCATAAAAGAAAAAGTGCTGATGATACTAAAAATACAAAGCAGGGAAAATAAGAAAAGTTTTTTTGTCATATAAAACGCACCTTTTTAACTTGCCTGAAGATCAGGAAAACATATTACCGCATAGAGGGAACAGAGAAAACAGAGGCATTATTATGAGTTCAGATGTGAAATTAAAAGATCGAAGAAAGAAGGTATCACGAAATGCGTGGTGGCTGGCGCTGGCAGGGGTACTGGCAATAAATACAGTCGTCAGTTACGGCATTGTCAGACTGAACGCACCGGTGACTGTCGCCTTCAACATGAAACAGACCGTGGATGCGTTTTTTGACAGCGCCAGTCAGAAACAACTGTCAGAAGCACAGTCAAAAGCCCTTTCAGCGCGTTTTAATACGGCACTGGAAGCCAGCCTGCAGGCGTGGCAGCAGAAACACCACGCGGTCATTCTGGTGTCGCCTGCCGTGGTACAGGGAGCACCGGATATCACCCGGGAAATCCAGCAGGATATCGCCCGGCGAATGAGGGCGGAGCCATGAGATGCCGGGGGCTGATTGCCCTGCTGATATGGGGGCAGAGTGTGGCCGCCGCCGATCTTGGTACCTGGGGCGATCTGTGGCCGGTAAAGGAGCCGGACATGCTGACGGTAATCATGCAGCGCCTGACGGCACTGGAGCAGTCCGGTGAGATGGGCCGGAAAATGGATGCCTTTAAGGAGCGGGTGATCCGTAACAGCCTGCGGCCCCCTGCCGTGCCCGGTATCGGACGCACGGAGAAATACGGCAGCCGGTTGTTTGACCCGTCCGTCAGGCTGGCTGCGGATATCCGGGATAACGAAGGGCGGGCGTTTGCCCGTCAGGGTGAAGTGATGAATCCGCTGCAGTATGTTCCTTTTAACCAGACGCTGTATTTCATCAATGGCGATGATCCGGCGCAGGTGGCCTGGATGAAACGCCAGACGCCTCCCACACTGGAGAGCAAAATTATCCTCGTGCAGGGCAGTATCCCGGAGATGCAGAAAGTGCTGGACAGCCGTATTTACTTTGACCAGAACGGTGTGCTCTGCCAGCGCCTCGGCATCGATCAGGTCCCGGCACGGGTGAGCGCCGTTCCCGGCGATCGCTTCCTGAAGGTGGAATTTATTCCGGCAGAGGAGGGCAGAAAATGAAGCGAAGCCTGTGGCTGCTGATGTTATTCCTTCTCGCCGGTCATGTCCCTGCGGCGTCTGCGGATTCTGCCTGTGAGGGGCGTTTTGTAAACCCGATCACGGATATCTGCTGGAGCTGTATTTTCCCGCTCTCGCTGGGCAGTATCAAAGTCAGTCAGGGTAAGGTCCCCGACACGGCGAACCCGTCGATGCCCATTCAGATTTGTCCGGCACCGCCGCCGCTGTTCAGGCGTATCGGGCTGGCCATTGGTTACTGGGAGCCGATGGCGCTGACGGACGTCACCCGGTCACCGGGATGCATGGTTAACCTGGGCTTCAGCCTGTCGGCTTTTGGTAAAACGGCACAGGGAACGGCGAAAAAGGATGAGAAGCAGGTGAACGGGGCGTTCTATCACGTTCACTGGTACAAATACCCGCTGACGTACTGGCTTAACATCATCACATCGCTGGGCTGTCTGGAAGGTGGTGACCTGGATATTGCTTATCTTTCTGAAATTGACCCCACCTGGACGGACAGCAGCCTGACCACCATTCTCAATCCGGAAGCCGTCATTTTTGCCAATCCGATAGCACAGGGTGCCTGTGCTGCAGATGCCATTGCTAGCGCCTTTAATATGCCCATCGATGCTCTGTTCTGGTGTGCCGGTTCGCAGGGAAGTATGTACCCGTTTAATGGCTGGGTGAGTAATGAGTCCAGTCCGTTGCAGTCTTCCCTGCTGGTCAGTGAACGCATGGCGTTCAAACTGCACCGTCAGGGCATGATTATGGAGACCATCGGGAAAAATAACGCCGTCTGTAATGAATATCCGTCTCCAATCCTGCCCAAAGAACGCTGGCGTTATCAGATGGTGAATATGTATCCGGACAGCGGACAGTGCCACCCGTTCGGGCGCAGCGTGACCCGCTGGGAAACCGGGAAAAATCCGCCCAACACAAAGAAAAACTTCGGCTACCTGATGTGGCGTAAACGTAACTGTGTCTTCCTGTAAATCGAGTTAACAAATGAGAGGAATATCTATGAAAATTGAGATGATAAAAAGTAAATACACACATAATTTAAAAAGAACAGGTTGTGTGCTTATCCGGCTGATAAATGAAACATTAAAATGGTTTCCTTTTAATCTGGTAATGGCACCTGCAATATTGTTTTATTTTGTTCCTGATAGTGTCCTCAGTGAGGTTATTTATGAATGGCAACAGTCAGATATGTCAGGGAAAATGTTTCTGGTCCGGCTATATCTGAAAGCTGCATTTGTGTGTGCTTTTGCAGCTGTGTTTTTTAAATATTTGTGCTCTGATGCGTTTATGCCAGGTAAGTGTGTAAACAAAAACAGAGGAGGATGTAATGAGTAATAATATAAAATATGGCTCCAGAATACTTGATATGGGTGTTCTGCTGGAAATGAAAGCGCTTGTGAATGCAAATGGTGGTGTGTCACGGTGCATTATGGAGTGCCGGCAGCTTGCCTGTGAGGTCCGTCATTCGCAACAATTACTGGATAAGCTGTCATGTATTGACGACTGGCTGTGCCGGTTTTCCTCAATAATGTATCACCGTTTTGATAAAGAACAGATTCAGTGGCGGGAGGATGTGGACAGGGATTATCCCAGAGAAAAGGTTTATATTTTCAGTCCCGATAATGTCTCCGTCCATAATAATGATGTTAAAGATTCTGCCAATAACATATCAGGAATAACCGTGTCGGTTACAGCCAGTAAAATATGTGCAGGTCAGAAAGAATTTGATGCTTTTTTAAAACTGGCAGAAAAACTGAGAGAAAACCCTACGGGTAATTAAATTGTAATAATGCCATCAGGATATATCATGAACTGGAAAATATTTGCGCTTTTTGCCCTGACTGCAGGGATGCATATCACTGTTCATGCCTCAGAAAATGTGAACACTCCTGAAAACCGCCAGTTCCTGAAGCAGCAGGAAAATTTAAGCAGACAACTGCGTGAAAAACCTGACCATCAGCTGAAGGCCTGGGCGGAGAAACAGGTGCTGGAAAACCCCCTTCAGCGTTCAGATAACCATTTCCTGGATGAGCTGGTTCGTAAACAGCAGGCTTCACAGGACGGGAAACCCCGGCAGGGTGCCCTGTATTTTGTGTCGTTTTCCATTCCCGAAGAGGGGCTGAAACGGATGCTGGGCGAAACCCGGCACTACGGTATACCCGCCACACTGCGGGGCATGGTGAACAATGACCTGAAGACCACCGCTGAAGCCGTGCTGTCCCTGGTGAAAGACGGCGCGACTGATGGTGTTCAGATCGACCCGACGCTGTTTTCACAGTACGGCATTCGCAGTGTACCGGCACTGGTGGTGTTCTGCAGTCAGGGATACGACATTATCCGAGGGAACCTGCGGGTCGGCCAGGCGCTGGAGAAAGTGGCCGCCACGGGGGACTGCCGGCAGGTGGCTCGGGCGTTGCTGAATAACCCGGGAGATAAACAAAAATGACTTTACCTGCCGGGTATTATCAGATTGATCCGGAGATCCGTGCCCTGGTGGCCGCGATGAACATTCACGGCTTCCGCACATATGCTTCCTGTCAGGGACATGGTTTCCCTGTTACAAAGCTGCCTCCTTATATTGCCTTTGCCTGTCCGGTAAAAATGGCTGCCCTTCTTGAGCAGCGACTGCGGCAGGATGCTGAATCAGCAATACCACGTCTGGCATGGGGATGGTCGGTGAAGGGGGCTTTTAACAGTGAGTTTCAGCTCTGTTTCAGGCTTCAGCCCGACACCCCTCATTACTGGTATAACCGGTATTGTCGTCACTCGTTATGTGCCGATTTCAGAACACTGATATCGTTACTGAAGTCGTTATCTGAGTAGTAATCCCGGTACGTCAAGAAGCCCCATGTACCATAATCCGCCAGCAATAATAATAGCCGTAATAAACAGCCCTACAAACCACTGGTAAAAGCGATCGCTGCGCCGTTTTTTTCCAAAAGGGTCCGTTGAGCTGCAATTCCCGCACGTTGTGGCTGTTCGACTTAATGCTTTACCACAATCAACACAGTTCTGAAGTTGAGATGACATCACTTCATTCTCCAGTATGGTTCAGGTTATGAAAGAAAAGATAAATACCTTTTTCAGATCTCTGAATTTTAATTATTCCGTAAAGCCGTGCAATCTTTGTGCAATTGTTTTTTTCCTGAGCTTTTCTGTGTTTGCTGACAGCAACAGTGATTACCGGGCCGGTTCTGATTTTGCTCACCAGATCAAAGGGCAGGGAAGCAGCAGTATTCAGGGCTTTAAGCCACAGGAGAGTATCCCCGGCTATAACGCGAATCCGGACGAGACAAAATATTACGGTGGCGTGACTGCCGGCGGGGATGGCGGCCTGAAAAATGACGGCACCACGGAATGGGCGACCGGTGAAACCGGAAAAACCATCACAGAGTCCTTCATGAACAAGCCGAAAGACATTCTTTCACCGGATGCACCGTTTATCCAGACCGGCAGGGATGTGGTGAACCGGGCTGACAGCATTGTGGGAAACACCGGGCAGCAGTGCAGTGCGCAGGAGATTAGCCGGAGTGAATACACGAATTACACCTGTGAGAGGGATTTACAGGTGGAGCAGTACTGCACACGAACTGCCCGTATGGAGCTGCAGGGGAGTACCACATGGGAAACCCGGACGCTGGAGTATGAAATGAGTCAGCTACCTGCACGTGAAGTGAATGGTCAGTATGTTGTCTCCATTACCTCTCCCGTTACCGGTGAAATTGTCGATGCGCATTACAGCTGGAGTCGTACTTACCTGCAGAAGAGTGTACCTATGACAATTACAGTACTGGGAACCCCACTGAGCTGGAATGCCAAATACTCAGCAGATGCCTCATTTACACCAGTACAGAAAACACTGACTGCCGGTGTTGCTTTTACGTCATCTCACCCCGTCCGGGTCGGGAATACAAAATTCAGACGTCATACGGCAATGAAGCTGCGTCTGGTTGTCAGGGTAAAAAAAGCCTCGTACACCCCGTATGTTGTCTGGTCTGAAAGCTGCCCGTTCAGCAAGGAGCTGGGGAAACTGACAAAAACAGAATGTACGGAGGCTGGCGGGAACAGGACGCTGGTGAAAGACGGTCAGTCATACAGCATGTACCAGAGCTGCTGGGCATACCGGGACACGTATGTCACACAGTCAGCAGACAAGGGAACCTGTCAGACCTACACCGACAATCCTGCCTGTACCCTGGTGTCGCACCAGTGCGCCTTTTACTCCGAAGAAGGTGCCTGTCTGCATGAATATGCCACGTACTCCTGCGAGTCAAAAACATCCGGAAAGGTCATGATTTGTGGTGGTGACGTATTCTGTCTCGATGGCGAATGCGATAAGGCTCAGAGCGGGCAGAGTAATGATTTTGCCGAAGCTGTTTCTCAGCTGGCGGCACTGGCCGCTGCAGGTAAGGATGTTGCGGCGCTGAACGGGGTGGATGTCCGTGCTTTCACCGGTCAGGTGAAATTTTGTAAGAAGGCTGCAGCCGGATACAGCAACTGCTGTAAGGACAGCGGCTGGGGACAGGATATCGGGCTGGCCAAATGCAGCAGTGATGAAAAGGCCCTGGCTAAAGCAAAATCAAACAAACTGACCGTCAGCGTCGGGGAGTTCTGTTCGAAGAAAGTGCTGGGTGTCTGTCTGGAGAAAAAACGCAGCTACTGTCAGTTTGATTCGAAGCTGGCGCAGATAGTCCAGCAGCAGGGGCGCAACGGTCAGCTGCGTATCAGTTTTGGCAGTGCGAAGCATCCTGACTGTCGGGGGATTACGGTTGATGAGCTGCAGAAAATTCAGTTCGACAGACTGGATTTCACCAATTTCTACGAAGACCTGATGAATAACCAGAAAATCCCGGACAGTGGCGTTCTGACGCAGAAAGTGAAAGAGCAGATTGCTGACCAGCTGAAACAGGCAGGACAGTAAGGTATGGAAAATAACCGGGGGAAATGATGAAAGTCATATTCACGTCGAACCGTTTTATTGATTTTCTTATCCGGCTTTTGATTACAGCGATTGTCATTTCTCCGGTAATTATCTGGTCGTGGGATACGGTAAAAGAAACCACGGCAGACGGGATGCTTGCTGCCTGTTTTGTTATTTTTTACTCCGGTGTGCTCCTGTTTATTCTGTATTTTTGTTTTTCTGCCCTGACTGATCTGCAGAAACCTGATGAAAGAAAAAGTGATGAAAGGAATGAAGATGAATAAAGCATTACTGCCACTGTTACTCTGCTGCTTTATTTTTCCGGCGTCAGGGAAAGATGCAGGCTGGCAGTGGTATAACGAGAAAATAAATCCAAAGGAAAAAGAAAATAAACCTGTACCTGCAGTCCCACGTCAGGAGCCGGATATTATGCAGAAACTGGCCGCATTGCAGACGGCAACAAAGCGGGCGCTGTACGAAGCCATTCTGTATCCCGGCGTGGATAATTTTGTGAAATATTTCCGTCTGCAGAATTACTGGACTCAGCAGGCCGGGCTTTTCACCATGAGTGCCAGAAAGGCCATGCTGGCACATCCTGAACTGGACTATAACCTGCAGTACAGCCATTACAACGGCACGGTCCGGAACCAGCTGGCAGCAGACCAGGCGCAGCAGCGACAGGCCATTGCGAAACTGGCTGAACATTACGGCATCATGTTCTTTTACCGGGGGCAGGACCCTATCGACGGGCAGCTGGCGCAGGTCATTAATGGCTTCAGGGATACCTATGGTCTGAGTGTTATTCCCGTTTCCGTGGATGGCGTGATTAATCCGCTGTTGCCGGATTCCCGGACTGACCAGGGGCAGGCGCAGCGCCTTGGCGTGAAATATTTCCCGGCCATGATGCTGGTTGACCCGAAACAGGGCAGTGTTCGCCCGTTATCATACGGCTTTATTTCGCAGGACGACCTGGCAAAACAGTTCCTGAACGTTTCTGAAGATTTTAAACCCAATTTTTAATCGCGGATTTGATTTATGAGTGAAGATTATTTGAAAATGTTTACAGGTGTTGTTCTGTTAATATTTGCCATTATTGCCGGTTATTTCTTTTCTGAGCGTAATGACAGGAAAATGTTTCTCCTGAGCTCACTGGTTTTCCTTGTTATTAATATTGCGTGTTTATATGTGCTTACCGCCAGCCTCTGGTTTCTGTGTGGTGCAATTATGAATCAGGGCGCAGCAATGGTTGTTCCAATGGTTATTGGCTCATTACCGAACGTTACGAGCTTCGACAGGTTCAGAAGAATATTTATCTGTATTATGTTGTCATCGGTATGGTCCGGAGTGATGTGGTTTTTTATAAGGGGCTTATGACAGGCTAAGTTATATAAAACGGTAATAAAAACCATACAAAATAATGAGGTTGATCTGATTAATATCACACAAACGCGAATATTACAGACATAAATACTCTCATGTAAATAATAACCGGAGTTTAACATGATAAGTATACGCAGATTCTCTTTACCCCGGCTTGATATTACGGGAATGTGGGTGTTTTCCCTGGGTGTCTGGTTTCATATCGTCGCCCGTCTTGTTTACAGCAAACCCTGGATGGCTTTTTTTCTGGCGGAGTTGATTGCGGCCATTCTCGTGCTGTTCGGCGCATACCAGGTGCTGGATGCATGGATTGCCCGTGTCAGCCGGGAAGAGCGTGAGGCGCTGGAAGCAAGACAACAGGCCATGATGGAAGGGCAGCAGGAGGGCGGACATGTCTCTCACTAAATTACTGCCGGTCATTCTGTTGATGATGGCTACAGGTGTGCAGGCCTCCACCCGGGATGAAATTGAACAACTCTGGAATCCGCAGGGTATGGCTGCGCAGCCTGCACAACCGGTAGCAGGCACGTCAGCCAGGACAGCAAAGCCGGCTCCCCGCTGGTTCCGCCTCAGCAACGGCAGGCAGGTTAACCTGGCTGACTGGAAGGTGGTGCTGTTTATGCAGGGGCATTGCCCTTACTGTCACCAGTTTGACCCGGTACTGAAACAGCTGGCACAACAGTATGGCTTTTCCGTTTTTCCCTACACCCTGGATGGTCAGGGAGATACCGCCTTTCCGGAGGCATTGCCGGTGCCACCGGACGTGATGCAGACCTTCTTCCCGAATATCCCGGTGGCCACACCGACCACCTTCCTGGTCAACGTCAACACGCTTGAGGCATTACCGCTTTTACAGGGGGCAACGGATGCCGCCGGTTTTATGGCGCGGATGGATACCGTTCTGCAGATGTACGGAGGGAAAAAAGGTGCGAAATAAGCAGGTGGTGCTACTCATTGCCGGAATATCCGGCATCGCGACAGGAATAATCGTCAGCCTGAATATCCCCTTTATCCATCAGGGGCTTTTTTATCCCGCCAGCCCTGTAGAAATTGTCGTTTCGCTGTGTCTTACCTTTTCTGTTTCTGTTGTGTTTTTTGTGGGGGCAATTGTGGGATGGATTTTGGTGTCTGAAATATATTACAGCCGCATGACCTGTCTGAATGAATCATCAGTAATATCAGAGGAAACTTATAATGACAGCAAACAAAAAGAATCAGGAATTCAAAATCAGAAAAATTAGACGGAATATTGAGTATAGTTTCAGAGGTTCTGACAGATATTTTGATTTGTTTATTGTTTTCCTTGTTGCCGGAATTGTTTTATGGGCAGTTATGCACGTTATTTTCGATGTCTGTATTGATTCGTTGATGGCCGACCCGAAATTACTTAATTTCCAGTATGTGTGGAATGTTCTGATGAAAGTCATTCCGTTTACGTTATGGGCGCTGGCAGCAGGGTTTCTTGTTACATTTTTTCTGTCCCCAATGTGCGAATTAATATTCGGAAATATCATGATATTCCTGCTGAAACGCCGTATGCGCCGGGAGAACAATGTAAGGGAGGACAATAATGGTGCCGCGTATTAAACCTCTTTTTATTCTTTGTGCCGCCTTACTGACGGTGACGCCTGCAGTGTCAGCGGATGTGAACAGCGACATGAATCAGTTCTTTAACAAGCTGGGCTTCGCTTCCAATACCACCCAGCCGGGCGTCTGGCAGGGGCAGGCCGCCGGCTATGCTTACGGTGGCTCCCTGTATGCCCGTACTCAGGTCAAAAATGTTCAGCTGATTTCCATGACGCTGCCGGATATCAATGCCGGATGTGGCGGCATTGACGCCTATCTCGGTTCGTTCAGTTACATCAATGGTGAGCAGTTGCAGCGTTTTGTTAAGCAGATTATGAGCAATGCTGCCGGTTACTTTTTTGACCTTGCCCTGCAGACAACGGTGCCGGAAATCAAAACTGCGAAAGACTTCCTGCAGAAAATGGCAAGCGACATTAACAGTATGAACCTCAGTTCCTGCCAGGTGGCACAGGGGCTTGTAGGTGGCCTGTTTCCTCAGACGCAGGAATCTCAGCGAAAAGTCTGCCAGGACATTGCCGGGGAGAGCAATATTTTTGCTGACTGGGCGGCTTCCCGCCAGGGCTGTACGGTCGGAGGGCAGTCAGCCTCTGTTCGTGATAAAGCCGGGGAAAAAGATAAAGAGCGGGTGCTGAAGAATCAGAACATCATGTGGGAGGCGCTGAAAAAGAACAAGATGTTTGACGGCAACAAAGAGCTGAAAGAATTCATCATGACGCTTACCGGAACTCTGATTTTTGGAGAAGACAGTGAGATTACCCCCCTGCCGGCACGCACCACTGACCGCGATATTCTGCGGGCAATTATGGAAGGGGGGACCGCCAGAGTTTATCACTGCAACGATTCTGATAAATGCCTGAAAGTGGTGGCGGATTCACCGGTAACCATCAGCCGGGATAATGCACTGAAGTCACAGATTACAAAACTGCTCACCAGTATTCAGAACAAGGCGGTGAGTGACACGCCTCTGAATGACAGGGAAAAAGGCTTTATTTCCAGTACCACCATCCCCGTTTTTAAATATCTGGTTGACCCGCAGATGCTCGGTATCTCCAACAGCGTGGTTTATCAGCTGACGGACTATATCGGCTACGACATCATGCTGCAGTATATTCAGGAACTGCTTCAGCAGGCACGGGCCATGATTGCCACCGGGAACTACCCGCAGGCTGTGATGGACAATGTTATGGAGAATCTGAATCAGGCACAGCAACAGATTGCCATCTTCCAGAGTCAGGTTCAGGTCCAGCAGGATGCGCTGCTGGTTGTCGATCGTCAGATGAGCTACATGCGTCAGCAGCTTTCCGCCCGCATGCTCAGTCGTTACCAGAACAACTATCACTTCGGAGGGAGCACGCTGTGAATGAAGTTTATGTGATTGCCGGTGGTGAGTGGTTGCGGAATAACCTGAATGCCATTGCCGCCTTTATGGGGACCCGGACGTGGGATTCCATTGAGAAAATTGCTCTCACCCTGTCTGTTGTTGCGGTGGCCTTTATGTGGGTACAACGGCACAACGTGATGGATTTGCTGGGCTGGGTTGCCGTGTTTGTGCTTATCAGCCTGCTGGTCAATGTCCGTACATCGGTGCAGATTATTGATAACAGTGACCTGGTCCAGGTTCACCGGGTGGATAATGTGCCGGTCGGTCTGGCGATGCCACTTTCACTGACGACCCGTATCGGGCATGCCATGGTGGTCAGCTACGAGATGATATTCACCCAGCCGGACAGCGTCACCTACAGCAAGACAGGCATGCTGTTCGGGGCGAATCTGATTGTGAAAAGCACCGATTTCCTGTCCCGGAATCCGGAAATCATCAATCTGTTTCAGGACTACGTCCAGAACTGCGTGCTGGGTGATATTTACCTGAACCACAAATACACGCTGGAAGACCTGATGGCTTCCTCTGACCCATACACCATAATTTTTTCTCAGCCCAGCCCGCTACGGGGCGTTTATGACAGCAATAATAATTTCATAACCTGTAAGGATGCGTCGGTCACGCTGAAAGACAAGCTTAATCTCGATACAAAGACGGGAGGAAAAACCTGGCATTATTATGTGCAGCAGATATTTGGCGGCAGGCCGGACCCGGACCTGTTATTCAGACAACTGGTCAGTGACAGTTACAGTTATTTCTACGGCTCCAGCCAGTCTGCCAGCCAGATTATGCGTCAGAACGTCACCATGAATGCCCTGAAAGAGGGAATTACCAGTAATGCGGCCCGCAATGGCGATACCGCCAGTTTGATGAATCTGGCCACTACGTCATCGATGGAGAAGCAACGTCTGGCGCATGTCTCCATCGGTCATGTGACAATGCGAAACCTGCCGATGGTCCAGACTATCCTGACGGGGATTGCCATTGGTATATTCCCGCTCCTGATACTGGCGGCTGTCTTTAACAAGCTGACATTGTCTGTATTAAAGGGGTATGTGTTTGCCCTGATGTGGCTGCAGACCTGGCCGTTGTTGTATGCCATTCTGAACAGTGCCATGACATTCTATGCGAAGATGAATAGTGCGCCGGTCGTGCTGTCTGAACTCTCTCAGATACAGCTGAAATATTCTGACCTGGCCTCCACTGCCGGGTATCTTTCCGCCATGATCCCCCCGTTGTCCTGGATGATGGTAAAAGGTCTTGGCGCAGGTTTTTCCAGTGTGTACAGCCACTTTGCCTCTTCCTCTATCAGCCCGACCGCCAGTGCGGCAGGCAGTGTGGTTGACGGTAATTACTCCTACGGCAACATGCAGACGGAGAACGTGAACGGCTTCAGCTGGAGCACCAACAGCACCACGTCGTTTGGTCAGATGATGTACCAGACCGGCAGTGGCGCAACTGCCACACAGACCCGTGACGGTAATATGGTGATGGATGCTAGCGGAGCGATGTCCCGTTTACCGGTCGGTATCAATGCAACGCGTCAGATTGCAGCGGTACAACAGGAAATGGCCCGGGAGGCATCGAACAGAGCAGAAAGCGCCCTGCATGGGTTCAGCAGCAGTATTGCCAGTGCCTGGAACACGCTCAGTCAGTTTGGTTCTAACCGGGGGAGCAGTGATTCTGTCACCGGTGGTGCCGACAGCACGATGAGTGCTCAGGACTCCATGATGGCCAGCCGTATGCGCAGTGCAGTGGAAAGCTATGCGAAGGCGCATAATATCAGTAATGAGCAGGCGACTCAGGAACTGGCATCAACAAGTACCAGGCTATCTGGTGGAATGTATGCTGATGCTCATGCTGAATGGGGGGTTAAACCTAAAATTCTTGGTGTTGGTGGTGGGGTAGGCATCAGAGGTGGATTTAAGGGGAGCCTGGATGCAACGGATGATGACTCACATTCAGCAAGTAGTGGCAGCAGGGCTACCCATGATGCTCGCCATGATATCGATGCTAAAGCCAGTAAGGACTTTAAAGAGGCCAGCGATTACTTTACCAGTCGCAAAGTCAGTGAATCCGGCAGCCATACTGACAATAATGCCGATTCCCGCGTGGACCAGTTGTCTGCAGCCCTGAACTCAGCGAAACAGAGTTACGACCAGTACACGACGAATATGACCCGCAGCCATGAATATGCTGAAATGGCATCCCGTACTGAAAGCATGAGTGGGCAGATGAGTGAAGATCTGTCGCAACAGTTTGCACAGTATGTGATGAAACACGCGCCGCAGGATGCAGAAGCTATTCTGACAAACACCAGTTCACCGGAGATTGCAGAACGCCGTCGGGCGATGGCCTGGTCTTTTGTTCAGGAACAGGTGCAGCCTGGTGTTGATAATGCCTGGCGTGAATCCCGTGGGGATATTGGTAAAGGAATGGAGAGCGTACCTTCGGGTGGTGGCAGCCAGGATATTATTGCTGACCATCAGGGGCATCAGGCCATTATTGAGCAAAGAACGCAGGACAGTAATATCCGAAATGATGTAAAACATCAGGTTGATAATATGGTCACAGAATATAAAGGGAATATCGGAGATACTCAGAATAGTATTCATGGCGAAGAAAATATTGTAGACAGACAATATTCAGAGTTAAAAAACAATCACAAACAGGAAGAAATTCAACAAAACAACAGATATAATGAAGAAAATAAACGACAGAAATTAATGCCAACACCGTCTGAAGATGCGTTAAAACAGATGGTGGATGATAAGAAAGAACGATTGAAGGGGCCATTATGATCACTCACTATGATATAAAAATGGAGATGCAAAAACTAAAGGAGGTACTCTCTGTAGAGGGTGTTAATATCCCATCATTATTACAAGTCATAAAGCCGGGAACTTATGTGTTTTTATGGGTTTTATTATGGCCAACTTTTCTGCGTTTAGTATCGGTTAAAAGTGATGTCAGGGATGTTGGCTTTGATATATGTGCTAGTGGAATGATGGGGTTCCTGCTTTTTGTGGCTATTACAAATGGAATGATGTTATACCTTGCGATTCCTGATAGTTTCAGAAAGGATTCAAAAATAATAAATTTTATGTATTCTAAGAGTAAGACATATATTTTGTTGTTTTTGATTGTTTTTTCTATGGTTTCGTTTATGCATTCTATCTTATATGTTTTTGCACTAATGATTACATTCATATTATTTTTCTTGGTGTATACCATAGATATAAATCGTTATAATCTCTCAGCTATAGCCTCAGTAATAGGACTGTTCAAAAAAGAGTCTGTTAGTTAAAAGGATATTTTGGATGAAAACAAAAAAATTGATGATGGTTGCACTGGTCAGTTCCACTCTGGCCCTTTCAGGGTGTGGTGCGATGAGCACAGCAATCAAGAAGCGTAACCTTGAGGTGAAAACTCAGATGAGTGAGACCATCTGGCTTGAACCCGCCAGCGAACGCACGGTATTTCTGCAGATCAAAAACACGTCTGATAAAGACATGAGTGGGCTGCAGGGCAAAATTGCTGATGCAGTGAAAGCAAAAGGATATCAGGTGGTGACTTCTCCGGATAAAGCCTACTACTGGATTCAGACGAATGTGCTGAAGGCCGATAAGATGGATCTGCGGGAGTCTCAGGGATGGCTGAACCGTGGTTATGAAGGCGCAGCAGTTGGTGCAGCGTTAGGTGCCGGTATCACCGGATATAATTCCAATTCTGCCGGTGCCACACTTGGTGTGGGCCTTGCTGCCGGTCTGGTGGGTATGGCTGCAGATGCGATGGTGGAAGATGTGAACTATACCATGATCACGGATGTGCAGATTGCAGAGCGTACTAAGGCAACGGTAACAACGGATAATGTTGCCGCCCTGCGTCAGGGCACATCAGGTGCGAAAATTCAGACCAGTACTGAAACAGGTAACCAGCATAAATACCAGACCCGTGTGGTCTCAAATGCGAACAAGGTTAACCTGAAATTTGAAGAGGCGAAGCCTGTTCTCGAAGACCAGCTGGCCAAATCAATCGCAAATATTCTCTGATTATCTTCCGGAGGCTGGTCTGACCGGCCTCCTGACTGACGCCTCGCTTTGCTCGTTGTCCAACCCCGGAAAGAAATAAAATAAATTTTATTTCTCCCCGGCGTTTCCGAAATAAATATGAAAACACTGAGCGGTTGTGCAAATTCTTTGTACGACCGTGAAGTGTTGCCGGCGAAGCCGGAATTTAACGGTTATTAATCTTTTCATCATTAATAATCAGTCCGACTGACTTTTTTTCTTCGGAATATCATCATGAGTTTTAACGCAAAGGATATGACCCAGGGCGGTCAGATTGCATCCATGCGTATCCGCATGTTCAGCCAGATCGCCAATATCATGCTTTACTGCCTGTTTATTTTTTTCTGGATACTCGTTAGTCTGGTTTTATGGGTAAAAATAAGCTGGCAGACGTTTGTAAATGGCAGCATTTACTGGTGGTGTACCACGCTGGAAGGCATGCGGGATTTAGTCAGGTCCCAGCCGGTCTATGAGATCCAGTATTATGGCAAAACCTTCCGGATGAATGCTGCTCAGGTACTGCATGATAAATATATGATCTGGTGCGGTGAGCAGTTATGGTCTGCATTCGTTCTGGCCACTGTTGTGGCACTGGTTATTTGTCTGATTACCTTCTTTGTTGTCTCCTGGATTCTGGGGCGTCAGGGTAAACAGCAGAGCGAAAATGAAGTCACAGGTGGTCGTCAGCTGACAGACAATCCGAAAGACGTTGCCCGGATGCTGAAAAAAGACGGCAAGGACTCCGATATCCGGATTGGCGATCTGCCGATTATCCGGGATTCCGAAATCCAGAACTTCTGTCTGCACGGCACGGTCGGGGCCGGTAAGTCGGAGGTTATCCGTCGTCTGGCCAACTACGCCCGTCAGCGTGGTGATATGGTGGTGATTTATGACCGTTCAGGGGAATTTGTTAAAAGTTACTATGATCCCTCCATCGATAAAATCCTGAATCCGCTGGATGCCCGCTGTGCCGCCTGGGATTTGTGGAAGGAGTGTCTGACACAGCCGGATTTTGATAATACCGCAAATACTCTGATCCCGATGGGTACAAAAGAGGACCCGTTCTGGCAGGGTTCAGGACGTACCATTTTTGCGGAAGCGGCGTACCTGATGCGTAATGACCCCAACCGTAGCTACAGCAAACTGGTGGATACACTGCTTTCCATCAAAATTGAAAA
>Ga0233370_1000003_pt1 | contig 43034 bp, 36 predicted proteins | sample ElkDunMinimDraft_2_FD_180686 | JGI IMG/M metagenome (GOLD analysis project Ga0233370, IMG submission 180686) | Fecal eukaryotic communites from dung pellets of Tule Elk in California, USA - Elk Dung D2 | ecosystem: Host-associated > Mammals > Digestive system > Large intestine > Fecal | place...
CGGTTCAGCGTACCGGTCACCGGAGAACTGGACGACGGCACTGCGAAGCAGTCATTTCAGCGCGGCAGCCCGTCGGGGGATTATTTCTGACAGGTTTGTAGAAGCAATTTTGCAGTTTTGGCGCGAAAGGTGAGCGTTCATTAATTTGATTTATTCGCATCCATCAACGCTTTTAACTCCTCCGGCGTAAACGGTGGTTTGCGTCGGTGCAGCATCGCATGGCAATTAGGGCACACAGGAAGCAAATCATTAACTGGATCCAGCTGGTAATCCTCTTTAATGGCTGAAAGCGGCACCAGGTGATGCACATGAATAAAGCCTTCAGCGATATCACCATAGATCTTCACCAGATCAACGCCGCATACGTTGCACTGGCATCCATGATGTTCGACCGCTTTATCTCGGGCCTTTTTATCGCGTTCATAGCGGTTTACTGTCACCTTTATCGCCGCACCTTCAACGTATATCTCCTGCGACGGCAACTCATCCGGGAACAGAACGTCGGCTATGGGAGCCGCAGCGGCTTTATCCTGATGAATATGAAATCCCTGCTCTATGAGTAGCTTGACACATTTAGATTTTATTCCGCCGGTGAAATCCGCAGGGGTAAATTGCGTCCCCGTCATCAATGTCGCTGCGATGCCAGCAATCGCCTTCGAGGGGTAACGTCGGCCATGATATTCAATCTCATACAACCGCGCAGGCTGGAACTGATGAGTTTCTCCCGCATCCCATAAATGGATAGCTTCGATGATATACCGCCGCGGAAGATGATCAGGGAGTTTATTCATGGAGAATGTCCTTATACGTTCTCAGTACAGGCAGCAAAAAAACAAATGAGATCAAGGTAATATATCTTCACTTGCAGGCTTGAACAGCAGAAAATTTGCGAGCATGATCGCAATTATTTCACTGCCAGGGATATCAATGGCTTCCAGTAAATCGCTACAGCAGGCAATTGCCAATATAAAAATCTGGCACAAGGGTGAACAGCGCGCGCCGCATAAGCCATTGTTATTGCTATATATATTAGCGGAATACCTGAATGGACATCCGCGCCTTTTCGATTATGGCTCGGAAATCTACGAACCTCTGCACAGTTTACTGGAACGTTTTGGGCCACAGCGTTCACAGTACCGACCTGATATGCCGTTCTGGCGATTACAAGGCGACGGATTCTGGCAATTACACAATGCCGAGCTTTGCTCAACAGCAGGGAGCAGCCGACAACCGCCAGTGAAAGAACTGAACGAATACCACGTTGCAGGCGGTTTCGATGAACAGCACTACGCCCTGGTAACCGGCAATAAAAAACTCATCAATACTCTGGCGCAACAGATACTCGAAGCACACTTCACCGAGAGTATTCAGGAAGAAATTGCTGACGAGCTGGGTTTTGATCTCCAGAAAATCCGTAAACAGCGCGACCCGTTATTTCGCAAAAATGTATTACGCGCTTATAACTACCAGTGTGCGATATGTGGCTTTAATATGCGCCACGACGACACCACCGTCGCGCTGGAAGCGGCGCATATAAAATGGAAACAGCACGGCGGTCCTTGTGAAATTCCTAATGGCCTGGCGCTTTGCGCAATTCACCATAAAGCCTTTGATAAAGGATCGATTGGCCTGGATGAAAATATGCGGGTACTGGTCTCGGATGCGGTAAACGGCGGAGGGATCGTTGAGAGATTATTCTGGGATTTTGACGGGAAAACTATTGCGTTGCCGCAGGTGCGTAAAAATTACCCTTATGAGGTGTTTGTAGAGTGGCATCGGAAAGAGGTTTTTAGGGGGTGAGGTAGGCTATCTTGTGCATACAAATAGACAAATAAATTATATAAAGAGATAGCCTACAAATACTAAATAAATTCAGCCCCACTAGGAAAACGCAACTCTGATGTCTGTAAACTCTCGCCAATAAAGAAAGGTACAACCCATAAACGTAACCTATTTTCCTTCTGATGGCTAAATTCATAAGGATGAGGAGATGGCTGATTAAATCCGTTATGATAGGGGTATATCAAAATCATATCACCTTCCCCCTCCTGGTAATTCAATCCATAGGCAAGCATTTGGTAGAGATCGGCTTGAGATTGTTCAAGACTGTCCTTTCTGCCATTTACTATCTTCCATTTAATATCACAGGTAATAACTGAACCAGTAGTACTTTTACGAGGCCGTAAACAAATATCAGGCCGCAGCTTAAATAAAGCTTTACCGTTATAACTAATCAGATTTTTTGAACTTACCTGTGCGTCCACTCGCCATTTATCATAATAACGATAACGCATCCATGTCGTCACAAAAGATTCAAAAACAGCCTCCATCGGGAAAAGCAGTGAAAAAGCATTAACATCCCCATACATACAGTGTGGAGAATCGCCCAATAAAATCATCTTCGCCCACGCTAATGCTTGCTCATAGTGATGCATGTGTCTATCAAAGTGTAACTGCTCGAAAGCTATATAAGCATCATGAACTGACGTGATATTTTCAAAGTGAAACTGCAGCTGTGTTATCTGCTGTAATAATTGTGGATTACTGGTCTGGCGACTAATCTTATTGATTGCAGTTTTGAGTATCCGGTTTTCCAGACGATTGACGCTGTACTCGTCATACTCCACCTGAAACAGATCCCGCCTAATACAGTTTTTGCTTAATTGTGCAGAGATCCGTAATCTTCCTTTTATCCATGGAAGATTATCTTCCTGACGTAAATAGTCACGTTTTAACCCTCTCTGCACAATCTTACGCACGCTCTCTATAAATTGTTGAATAAAGATATCCATCAGAGGCATTTTAGATATTTTGACGCCAGATTCAGAGGAGGCAATATGACGAAATGATTTTAACGTACGTAACATCATCAGTAATTGTTGACGAACAGTATCCTCATTATCCTGACCTGTTTTAGGCAGGATTTCGAGAAATCGCCCCCCTGGCAGTGAGATTACTCCTGCATAGTTTTTTACCTGCAGCGTTTTTACTCCATTCCGGCTGCTAAGGGTGAGCAAACGATGAGTATTATCAGCATCGTCTTTCAGACAGCGCAGCTCAAGCCATTTAAATAGGTCTGCAGGTAGCACTACCGCATTATTTATACGGGCATCACCTTCCTCACTCACTAAATGCCCGTATTCGAACACAGTGAAATGACTGGAAGATTTCATTCCGCACTCCTGCGTTTTTCTTTTTGAGGTGCATAAATTTGCTGCCAGGCGATTGGATTGTCCCAAACGTTGTCATCCTCTGCTGCCAGGTGAAAACTGGTTCCCAAGTCATCTGTTCCGTTATCACCAAAGAGATCGGCATACTTTTTCTGGTATTTCACCTCACGTACAAATTGAAGATCTGGTGCTTCCTCTTTTTGGTTATCAGCCAGTACCATGCGAATTTTTTGCCAGTCATTGTAAAAATATTCTTCCAGCAATGGTAGTATCTTATTTCGCATAATCCGTTTGAATCTTTCAAATGCCAGAGCTTCGTCTTCTTTTACCTGCACAACAGGGATAAAAAAAGCATGCCCCAGCATATGTTCTCTATCGTATAAAACCTGGATGCGATCGTTAAGCGTCTGCAATAGACGAGGCAGATCAATACCTTTAATGACAGTATCTTTCAGAACAGTAATATCTGGCAGCATCGCTTCAAAATCAAATCTGCGACGTAGTGCAGTATCAAGTGCAGTAAGCGAATGATCAGCAGTGTTCATGGTACCAATTAAATAAAGGTTATTCGGTACACTAAATGGAGTGGAAGAGTATGGCAGCAATACGCTAAGCGATTCTGGCTCACCAGCCCGTTTAGATGGCTCAATAAGGGTAATTAGTTCACCAAAAATTTTTGAAATATTACCCCGATTTATTTCATCAATAATGAGAACATAGTTTTCCTTTTTTTCTGAAGCTACGCTCTGAGTATTCAGAGGCAGATAACGTTGATTAATTAAATAGTTAAGGATACTGCGTACATAAGATGGATTATGTACTTTTGCTCGTGGATCCTGATAAACTTGCCGAATATCCTTCAAATAGGCATTGTAACCCTGTCCTAAATCCTCTTTTTTCGATTGTGACGGGAAAATTCCAAAGTTGGTTTGACTTTTATACGTCAGCTGGAAGGCCTTACCCTGTTGTGTTTCCAGCGTGATATTTTCACCTTCAGATAAACGTTCTTGTAGGCGAGTAAGTGCGCTATCCAACATTTCCTGCGCACCAGCATGACCAAAGGCGGCATCCTCGCATATCTGTTTAAAAATACCTGCCTTTATTTCGTATTTTACATTACCGTCATCAGTAGTCTCAGCTCTTAAACCTTCAATAAACTCTTCATAACCAAAGCTCTGATGAAAGGTGATAAAACGCACTCGATTATCTTTGATAAGCTGATCATAAATCTTTTTCAACTCGCGACGTTTTTCACTCTCATCCTTACCCTCCTGCAGGGAGTAAGCGATCGGATCACAAATTTGTACAGCAAGCTCAATAGTACGATATGTTTTACCTGTACCTGGCGGGCCATAGAGAATTGTGTTTTTAGGCAATGGCGAACTTATAACATCATCTTCTTGCTCATTTTCTTGTAAAGCACTTTCGCTTCCAACTAAACCGATAGCATTTTTATCCTGAATTTCATACGCATAGAGATGCCAAAGTGACATATTCAGCTCAATAGGGTCGATATCATCACCCAGCGCACGATTTAGCGTTTCTTTAAGATCAACATTGCGAGCCAGCCACTCCCGTTCTCCGGAAAGACCTAGCTGGAAATGGTTGTTGCAATAATTGTAGCAACTAAAAAAATTATTAACATTCACGACACTGCTAATTTTTGATGGGTATATTGCTGCAAAAGCACGATTACAAAGAGCCCTATATACCTTATTTAATACTCCGTCCGCTTTAAGTTTGATAAGGCGTTCAATGACCCGATTATAATTTTCTTGTGTACACTCTTCTGCTATCTGACGGGTGAGCGTTAGAAGGTCTTTTTGTGCATTTTCAAATTCAACCAATGACATCCCACCTTGCATCAGGCTGGAGACACCATTGTCACGTTCATACCATACCTGCCGAATCGTGGCTTCAGAAAAGTTTGGTTTTTCAGCCTGAATCTGTTCTACAAGCTCGCGGTAGTGTTTGCCCCAAACTGAATTGTATTGATTATTTTTTTCAATTTGAGCGCGAAAGAAGGGGGCTAATGCTGATGAATCCTGAACCATCTCTTAATCCAATATTTAGGGGGGAGGGAAATTGGGATAGCCTTATCTTATCGGATTAATCTCAAAAATGTTAAATTTTATGATAAAAAAATAACTTTCATCCTGAAATTACCTTCTGCCCTGGAGCCGCCACATTTATCTGATGACTTTGAACTGCAAAACGCATGGTGTTGGTGGTTCTCAGAGAAGGCCATAGCATTCTTTCAGACGTAAAATCGCTACTCGTTTTTCAACCTGTGTGCATTTTCTAGTTGCATAGGGAATCAACTGTTTTTCAGGTAGGTATTGTTTACAGTAAATGGATATGCCGAAATTCAGAGGGTTCCAGTAACGACATTTTGACAGCAAACATACGACATTCATTTTGCTGATAACGCTGACGGATAGTGCTTCGCCACAATGTCATTCATCTTATCCACCAGATCCAGTCGCTTGAAAGTGATATGCCCACTGCCTTTCTGGTAATAGCGGATGACAAATAAATCGTCATCAAATACCTGTTCATGCGGGTGAGCACTAACGAAGTCCATAAACCGAATCGCAACATCATGCCGGTTATCGGGAATGGCCTTCCCATCCAGCAGATAGAACATCCGTTCCAGATCGGCAAGCTGATCTCCTCGCCAGCCCCAGTGCAGGCTGTAACCCCATCGGTCATGCTTCACCAGATTGTTAACGATAATCTTCTTACCGAAGTAACAGGGATTATTGGTTTTGTAATCCCAGCTCAATCCCTTAAATACATTGATAATCCCACGTTCGAAAACGTCCTGCTTATTGTGGTGAAGTTGTTCAAAGGTACTCAGGATGTTGGCTTCGCTAATCGCCGGGAGATCGCCCTCCTCCAGATTCTTTGCCCACTGACTGCGGGCTTCGGCATCCATCAGAGTCAACATCCCGGACTTCAGCATGAGATCGCGCCAGATGCTGCGATCGATATTGCGGGTGATCACCGGCATCGCTTTGTCGGTTGGTTGCATTAGCCAACAGTCAAAGGCATATCCATTACGCATTGCCCAGGCTCCAGCCACATCACCGCCAATACTGGATGTCAGGCTGGAGATATCATCAAGTTTTTGGATTAACGTCGCTATCTGGTTCAGTGCACTATCACGTCCTGTGACGATGCGCTCAATACTGGTCGAGCAAATTAGCTCGTTATGATCGGTTAAGACTTCAGCTTCTGTTTGCATAATCTTTCATCCGTAAAAAATACACTCGCCGTTAGTAGCAGACGGATTATCCACTGGTGAAAGATTGGGTAAATAATGAGATTGAAAATCGGGAAGGTGACTCGCAATAAATTATCTGATCACATACGGATGGACGATGGGCATATAAAGTAGCCTCCTGACGCAAGCGGCGATGCTGAATAAGATGCACTAACAATCTGGTACTGAATCCCCTCCTCACCGTCATACAAATCTGAAAAACCAAAAAACTTCCGGTAAAATCCCGGCAAAAGCCGACGTTAAAAACACATTCAAAGGATAAAAAATGACCAGTCTTCAGCAGCGCGCGGAGCTTCATCGCCAAATCTGGCAAATTGCTAACGATGTCAGAGGTTCGGTCGATGGATGGGATTTTAAGCAATACGTTCTGGGCGCGCTTTTCTACCGTTTTATCAGCGAAAATTTTTCCAGCTATATTGAAGCCGGTGATGACAGCATCTGTTATGCGAAACTGGATGACAGCGTAATTACTGATGACATTAAAGACGATGCCATCAAAACCAAAGGCTACTTCATCTACCCCAGTCAGCTTTTCTGCAACGTAGCTGCGAAAGCAAATACCAATGACAGACTGAATGCAGATTTAAACAGCATCTTCGTTGCTATCGAAAGTTCTGCTTACGGTTACCCTTCAGAAGCTGACATCAAAGGTTTGTTTGCTGATTTCGATACCACCAGTAACCGCCTGGGTAACACCGTTAAGGATAAAAATGCCCGCCTGGCTGCGGTTCTGAAAGGGGTTGAAGGGTTAAAGCTTGGCGACTTTAACGAACATCAGATTGACCTGTTCGGCGATGCCTATGAGTTCCTGATTTCTAACTATGCGGCGAATGCTGGTAAGTCAGGCGGCGAGTTCTTTACACCGCAGCACGTCTCTAAGCTGATTGCACAACTGGCAATGCACGGCCAGACCCACGTTAACAAAATCTACGACCCGGCAGCAGGTTCCGGTTCGCTGTTGTTGCAGGCTAAAAAACAGTTTGATGACCATATCATCGAAGAAGGTTTTTTTGGTCAGGAAATCAACCATACGACCTATAACCTGGCGCGTATGAACATGTTTTTGCACAACATCAACTACGACAAGTTTGATATCAAGTTGGGCAATACGCTGACTGAGCCGCACTTCAGAGATGAAAAACCGTTTGATGCCATCGTTTCTAACCCGCCGTATTCGGTGAAATGGATTGGCAGCGATGACCCGACGCTGATTAACGATGAACGTTTTGCCCCGGCTGGCGTTCTGGCCCCCAAATCAAAAGCTGACTTCGCCTTTGTACTACATGCGCTGAACTATCTTTCTGCCAAAGGTCGTGCTGCGATTGTTTGCTTCCCGGGTATTTTTTACCGTGGCGGCGCGGAGCAGAAAATCCGTCAGTATCTGGTCGATAATAACTATGTAGAAACCGTGATTTCACTGGCACCAAACCTGTTCTTTGGAACCACCATTGCCGTAAACATTCTGGTGCTGTCTAAACATAAAACGGATACCAAAGTTCAGTTTATTGATGCCAGCGAACTGTTCAAAAAAGAGACTAACAACAACATTCTGACCGATGCCCATATAGAAAAAATTATGCAGGTATTTGCCAGCAAGGAAGATGTTGCTCATCTGGCGAAATCTGTCGCGTTTGAAGCCGTTGTCGCGAATGACTATAACCTGTCAGTGAGCAGCTATGTGGAAGCGAAAGATACTCGCGAAATTATCGATATCGCTGAGTTGAATGCAGAACTGAAAACCACGGTCAGCAAAATCGACCAGTTGCGTAAAGATATTGATGCGATTGTGGCTGAAATTGAAGGCTGCGAGGTGCAGAAATGAGCGAGTTGAGTTATCTGGAAAAATTGCTGGATGGGGTTGAGGTTGAGTGGTTGCCACTCTCAAAAGTATTCAACTTAAGGAATGGTTATACACCGTCTAAAACTAAAAAAGAATTTTGGGCGAATGGTGATATACCTTGGTTCAGAATGGATGACATACGTGAAAATGGTAGAATTCTAGGGAATTCACTTCAAAAAATTTCATCCTGCGCCGTAAAAGGGGGAAAACTATTTCCTGAAAATTCAATATTAATATCAACGTCGGCAACAATTGGTGAGCATGCTTTAATCACTGTACCTCATCTAGCCAATCAAAGGTTTACATGTTTGGCTTTAAAAGAGTCTTATGCTGATTGCTTTGATATTAAATTTTTATTTTACTACTGTTTTTCTTTAGCTGAGTGGTGCCAAAAAAACACAACGATGTCCAGTTTTGCGTCTGTTGATATGGATGGATTCAAAAAATTTTTAATCCCTCGCCCCTGCCCGAATAATCCGGAAAAATCCCTTGCCATCCAGTCTGAAATCGTTCGGATTCTGGACAAATTCAGCGCCCTTACAGCAGAGCTTACAGCAGAGCTTACAGCAGAGCTTACCATGCGTAAAAAACAATACAACTACTATCGCGACCAGTTGTTGAGTTTTGATGAGGAGCAGGAAAAACCTATTTATCTGGAAAAATTGCTGGATGGGGTTGAGGTTGAGTGGAGAACTTTAGGAGAAATAGCAGTAATTTATGATGGAACTCACAAGACTCCCAAATATACGGCTTCCGGAGTTCCTTTCGTTAGCGTGCAGAATATCAAAAATCTATACGGGACAAATAAATATATTTCACCTGAGGATTTCAAAACATACAAGAACAAACCGCGCAAGCATGATTTGTTTATGACGAGGATTGGCGATGTCGGTACTTGTGCTATTGTGGAGGATGATAGACCATTAGCATACTACGTAACACTTGCATTAATACGAATAAATCAACAAATTGCTGTACCAGGATTCATTCGTTATTTAATCGAAAGCAGATTTGGTAAGGCCGAATTGTATAAAAGAACGCTTATACACGCAGTACCAATGAAGATTAATTTAGGCGAAATTGGTAAAGTTGCTGTACCAATCCCCTGCCCGGACAACCCAGAAAAATCCCTTGCCATCCAGTCTGAAATTGTTCGGATTCTGGATAAATTCGACACCCTGACCAACTCCATCACCGAAGGTCTCCCGCGTGAAATCGAGTTGCGCCAGAAACAATACGAATACTACCGTGATTTACTGTTCAGTTTCCCAAAACCTGAAACTGTCAGTAATTAATTGACCATTGCTACCGACCGGGCCACCTTAACACCCGGTCAGTATATAGACTATTTTTTACACGCCGGAAGTCGCCCTTAAAGCCCTTCCGGCCCTTGCCAGACGGCACAAAGGATGCGCTATGACTCATCAAACACATACCATTGCTGAATCCAATAACTTTATCGTCCTTGATAAGTACATCAAAACTGAGCAAACAAGCGACAGCTATCAGAGCGAATCGGACCTGGAACGTGAACTAATTCAGGACCTGCGGAATCAGGGCTATGAGTTTATACCCGTAAAATCACAGTCAGCGATGCTGGCCAACGTTCGGGAACAGCTTCAGAACCTCAATGGTGTGGTGTTTAATGACAGCGAGTGGCGGCGTTTCACGGAGCAATATCTGGACAACCCGAGTGATGGCATTCTGGATAAGACCCGTAAAATCCATATCGACTATATTTGCGACTTTATTTTTGATGACGAGCGTCTTGAGAACATCTATTTGATAGATAAAAAGAATCTCATGCGCAATAAGGTGCAGATTATCCAGCAGTTTGAACAGGCGGGTTCTCATGCTAACCGTTATGACGTCACGATCCTGGTTAATGGCTTACCACTGGTACAAATCGAACTGAAAAAGCGCGGCGTGGCGATTCGTGAGGCTTTCAACCAGATACATCGTTACAGTAAAGAGAGTTTTAACAGCGAAAATTCCCTGTTTAAGTATCTGCAACTGTTTGTCATTTCTAACGGCACCGATACCCGTTACTTTGCCAACACCACAAAGCGCGATAAAAACAGTTTTGACTTCACCATGAACTGGGCGAAATCAGACAACACGCTGATTAAAGACCTCAAAGATTTTACCGCTACCTTTTTCCAGAAACATACTCTGCTTAATGTTCTGGTGAACTACAGCGTGTTCGATATTAGCCAGACGCTACTGGTGATGCGACCGTACCAGATTGCCGCCACCGAGCGCATTCTGTGGAAAATTAAGAGCTCCTTTACAGCGAAGAACTGGTCAAAACCGGAAAGCGGTGGGTATATCTGGCACACCACGGGTTCCGGTAAAACCCTGACCAGCTTTAAAGCCGCGCGTCTGGCAACAGAACTGGACTTTATTGATAAAGTTTTCTTTGTGGTCGACAGGAAAGACCTCGATTACCAGACCATGAAGGAATATCAGCGTTTTTCGCCAGACAGCGTCAACGGCTCGGAAAATACCGCAGGCCTTAAACGAAATCTGGATAAGGACGATAACAAAATTATCGTCACTACTATTCAGAAACTCAATAACCTGATGAAAGCAGAAAGCGACCTGCCTGTATATAATCAGCAAGTGGTGTTTATATTTGATGAATGCCACCGCAGCCAGTTTGGAGAAGCTCAGAAAAACCTGAAGAAGAAATTCAAACGCTATTATCAGTTTGGTTTTACCGGCACACCTATTTTCCCGGAAAACGCTTTAGGCTCAGAAACGACCGCCAGCGTATTTGGTCGTGAATTGCATTCGTATGTGATTACCGATGCGATTCGTGACGAAAAAGTGCTCAAATTCAAGGTGGACTACAACGATGTGCGGCCACAGTTTAAGTCTTTAGAGACAGAAACCGACGAGAAAAAACTGAGTGCGGCTGAAAATCAGCAGGCATTTCTTCATCCCATGCGTATACAGGAAATTACGCAATATATTCTGAATAACTTCCGCCAGAAGACCCACCGTACTTTCCCAGGTTCCAAAGGCTTTAATGCCATGCTGGCAGTGAGTAGCGTGGATGCCGCGAAAGCCTATTACGCGACGTTTAAACGGTTACAAGAGGAAGCAGCTAATAAATCGGCTACCTATAAACCGCTGCGTGTTGCAACAATCTTCTCCTTTGCCGCCAATGAAGAACAAAATGCCATTGGTGAAATTTCCGATGAAACTTTTGATACCAGCGCAATGGACAGCAGTGCTAAAGAGTTTCTTGACGCTGCAATTCGTGAGTATAACAGCTATTTTAAAACTAACTTCAGCACCGACAGTAACGGTTTTCAGAACTACTATCGTGATTTAGCCCAACGGGTTAAAAATCAGGATATCGATCTGTTAATTGTCGTTGGGATGTTTTTAACCGGCTTCGACGCTCCAACATTGAACACGCTATTCGTCGATAAAAACTTGCGTTTTCACGGCCTGATGCAGGCATTCTCCCGCACCAACCGCATTTATGACGCTACTAAAACCTTCGGTAACATCGTCACTTTTCGGGATCTGGAACGCTCAACCATTGATGCCATAACGCTGTTTGGTGATAAAAATACTAAAAATGTGGTGTTAGAAAAGAGTTATGCTGAGTATATGGAAGGCTTTACAGATGCTGCCACTGGTGAAGCTAAACGCGGCTTTATGGCAGTAGTTTCAGAACTGGAACAACGGTTCCCTGACCCTGCCAGTATTGAAAGTGAAAAAGAGAAGAAAGACTTCGTAAAACTGTTTGGTGAATACCTGCGTGCCGAGAACATCCTGCAAAACTATGATGAATTTGCCACACTGAAAGCCCTGCAACAAATCGATCTTAGCGATCCTGTTGCGGTAGAAAAATTCAAAGCAGAACATTATGTGGATGATGAAAAGTTCGCTGAATTGCAAATGATTCGTCTCCCTGCTGAACGCAAGATTCAGGATTATCGTTCTGCCTATAACGATATTCGTGACTGGCAGCGCCGTGAGAAAGAAGCTGACAAAAAAGAAAAATCAACCACTGACTGGGATGACGTAGTTTTTGAAATCGATTTGCTGAAGTCTCAGGAAATAAACCTGGATTATATCCTTGGACTGATTTTCGAACACAACAGACAAAACAAAGGTAAGGGCGAAATGACCGAAGAGGTCAAACGCTTAATTCGTTCAAGCCTTGGGAACCGTGCCAAAGAAGGTCTGGTGGTCGATTTTATTCAACAAACAAACCTGGATGATTTGCCGGATAAAGCCAGCATCATTGACGCGTTTTTTACCTTTGCTCAACGCGAACAGCAACGTGAAGCAGAAGCATTGATCAAAGAAGAAAATCTCAATGAAGAGGCGGCGAAACGCTATATTCGCACGTCTTTAAAACGCGAATACGCCACCGAAAATGGCACGGAATTAAACGAGACATTGCCAAAACTCAGTCCGTTAAACCCGCAATATAAAACGAAAAAACAGACGGTTTTCCAGAAGATCGTCGCGTTTATTGAAAAGTTTAAAGGTGTAGGCGGGCAGATATAATGTATTAATCCGAACCTGATCTGGCAGATAGCTGTCAGATCAGGACTGAGCTAATCCAACTAATTAATGTCGAACCGAAAATACCAACGTCTGTACCAACATTTTTCGTTTGCGATGGGTTGAAATTGGCTGGCTCTGAGAGAGTTAAAATCGCGAGAAAGATAGGTAACTAATGGATCACTGGTACAAAAAAAGCCGCTCTTGAGCGACTTGATTTGCATACGGTGTGGTGCGAAGGCCGGACTCGCACATCGCTACTATCCTCATGATCTTAGGACATTAAAAATTACCACAATGGGTATGATACCATCATTGATACCATCACGCGCACCTGTTTACTATAATCCACCAGGTTCAAACCAAGTATCAAGGTCAATTTCCATCAAGTATGCACTTCTTGAAACGATCTTAGTAAAATCGCAATGGGTTAGTGCCCCCTGCCATAAAGATAGGAGCTTCATTTTCACATATAATTCTACCTGCCATGATTATAGCCTAACATTGAAGCCCTCTTACACTTAAATTCGTTTACACTGCACACAACAAATATTATTCTATCTAAATATTCAAACATATTTACTAAGATAAAGGATATACATGAAATTAACTGACAGAATATTCGTAAAATTCTTTTATAAAAAAATAAAAATATTAATTCAGCGTTCGTACAAGAAAGGATATTCTCAGGGGAAAGATAAGGGTTATCGTAAAGGTCATGATGATGGTGTGTTAAAATATCACATTCGTCGCGAAATCGATACGTTCTCGATGTCCGCTATTGACAACTCGATTTATGGACCAGAAAATATTGGCGTTACGAGAGAATTAGAGCAACTCATGATTGAAAAAGTAAGAGTTGCAACTAAAGCTGGAATTATAAGTACACCTTCTCTCTCTCAGTGGGAAATGATTTTTTCAGATCATCCAGCGACTTGCGTTGTTGCTGGTGCTGGCTCAGGTAAATCAACAACACTAATTCTTCGCGTAGTGTTTATGCATTTTTATTTAAAGATTCCATTAAATAAAATTACAGTAATATCATTTACAAAAAAATCATGTGAGGAGTTAAGTGAAAAGTTAAATAAAGTATTTACTTTTTGGGATGAAGGGTATGATAAAGAATCTGTTAATTCACTCGTCAGCACATTCCACTCTCTTATATATAGGTTTTCATTGAACTCAATGCCAGGAATAAGTGTTTTCGATTTTTTAGGTGAACATAAAAATGAGAATGAGTCTGCCTTGGAAATATCATTAGGCAAAAAAAATAATGAGCAAATAGACATTTTGAAAAGCGTTTACACCGAGTTATATAATAATAACAAGGAATTCAAAATTTGTATTGATAAGCTTGTTGATTTTTCAATAACATCATCCTCTTCATCCGATGAAAAAGAGCAAAGAAGTTGGTTAATTAATTATGCAGCAGAGAGAGACCTTGCTCTAACAAAAAAAATTAATGATCTATGGTCTAAAGATGGGAAATGGCCTATAGAGGGAATTGTGCCTGGTCCCGTAAAGTGCTTTCATGTTAATGGAAATATTTTTTATGCTAATGGGTATGTTGAACATAATAAAATGCCGGTTTTTTTATCAGGTAATATTGGGAGTAAGAAATTATTTGATGGGAATGACTCTTTTGATCCTCATGAAACCGATCCCAAGAAAAAAGTACTTTTAAGTACTGCAATATCTATAAAAAACAAAATAGTTGCTGGATACAATAATAGAATTTCTATATTTATAAATAGCAATGACAAACTAAACTCAGTAAATAACTTTCTGAGAACATTTAAAACTGGCGAATCCCCTAGCAATTTTTCAATCAAGTTGCATGGTGAGTTAAACTCAACAAATATACTTGAACTTTTATATGACCAAGGCTCTTTTATTGAAAGTCTTGGCAAAGAAGTTGTTACGACAATATCTAATATTACGCTTTTTCGAGAAAAGGGTATTGAGTATTATTTCGCCAAGGCTTTGGCTTTATTCTGGCCATTATTTGAAGAGACTATCCATAAAAATAACATAATGACTTTCAATCGAATGTTCATAATGTTTTCAGATGAGTTAGTGTTGCAGCAAAGACGTGATTTATTCAAAAATAAATATGTCAGATTTGAAAATCTATTAGTAGATGAATTCCAGGACATTTCACCTCAAATAGCTAATTGGTTAAGGGCAATACATAAAGAAAATGCAATTTTAAGTCGAAAGCCTACGATAATGGCTATTGGTGATGATTGGCAATCAATATATTCATGGAGAGGCAGTTCTCCTGATATTTTCATGAATTTTTCAGATTTTTTCCCTGTGCATAAATCATTGGGAAAACATAAGACAGTTTTTATGATGGAAAACTATCGTTCGGATGCTGCGATTCTTAATGATGCTGAAAAAATGATGGCTTTAGTTAAAGGGAAAATCATAAAAGAATCTATATCATGCCGAAAACCTGATGGTGATGAGCATGGTGTCTATTGTTATGGGTATGATGATAAAAAAGATGATAATTCATGGAAAAATAAAGCAATTCAGCTAATTTATGAACAATTAAATATGGTAAAAAATCAAAAGCATAAAGATAAAACTCATATTATAGTTTTGAGTAGAACTAATAATACACTTAAAGAAATAAGAGATCTTTATATAGAAAGATATGGCAGTATTAAAGGAATAAATTTTTTAACAATCCATAAAGCTAAAGGTTTGCAGGGGGAAGTATGTGTGATCTTTGATGATAGCAAAGCTCATATAGGACACATTTTAAGAAATGAAGTTTATAAACAGATTCCCTACTTCAAATATAGTTATGATCAAGCTATGATCGATGAGTCATATCGTTTGGCATATGTAGCTATAACACGAGGGATAAAAAGAGTATTCTGGTTTGCACCAAAAGGAAGTGATGGGGCATTCTCTCATTTTCGGTAAGGAATGAGAGGGTTTCTAGCCCTCTCTATTTCTATTGTTAGATTCAGCATTTAGATTCGTATCGTTCAATTTTACTATATTCTATAAATATTAACAGGATGTTGAACAATATCCTGTTTATCATTACATGTAGTTGAAGAGACCTGATTGGCAATGCTGATATTAGGAATAAATGACATCGATGTTTGTAACAATAAGAGTAAAACAAACGCAAGAAATGTTCTAAGGAGAAGTTCATGCGTCATTTTAATACATGTTACCTTACGATTTACTCCATCTCTATTTTTTCGAACAGCACAAAGATTTTCAACAATTAAATTTTTTTTGTATGCATCTCCGGCTCCCCCCCATATTCTAACTAAATCTATCGTGTCGATTCTATTGGAAGCTGAAACTTTTAAGGTATTAAAAGCCCATAATGCAGCTCTAAGCAAATTAGAAAGTGCATACACAAAAATTGCAAATGACAAAAAATCCACAAAGGCATTATTGCCACCACTACTAATAATACCGGGAACTAACGAGACTAATACAGGAGCAAGAGCAGTAATAGCTGTTAAATATATTGCAGCTTTACTCTCAGCTCCTACTCTTCTTTGATTTTCTAATTCATTGAGTTTTTTTGCCTCATCAAGGGCTAGTTCACTTTCATTTGTCCAGTCAGTATTTTTAATAATTAAGATATCATTATCCAGCTTTTCTTGATCTTGTCTTATTTCTTCACTATTCAGTTCAACTAAAACTGGCCAAAATAATTCTCTGATATCTTCAAAACTCATATCTACCGATCCTCATAAGTTCATCGACTATAGAACTAGCAATAGGAAGACCTGTCTGGTTTTCTATCCATGCCCATTGACCGTTAGGATTAATTTCTAAAAACCAAAAAACATCATCTTCGTCGCAAATAAAATCTATTGCCCCAAATCGAAGATTAAGTGATTCGACTAGATCTATACACTTAGAACTCAATGATGTAGGTAGCTCTAAAGGTTTATGTTTTAAGTCAATTCGAGACCCCTTGCGCCAGTCTACCTCTGTTTCTTTATGGCTTTGGGAGTAAATTGCAACAGAAAAAACTCTTTTCCCAACTACTGTTACTCTAACATCAAACTTTTTTATTATCTCATGCTGAACTATAATAGGTACCAAAGAAAGTGAACTCGAATCGGCCTCATCTAGTTGACCTAATCTGTTGGTAAAAATGATACTTTCAGCATCATTATTTATAAATAGAGCTTGTCGTAAAGGCTTAGCGATCATTTGAAAGCTATTGCTACATCTTTTTATTTCTTCAAATGAATTAGTGATGGTTGACTCTGGAATATTAAAACCCAAACGTTTGGCAACGACCAGTTGCTTTGGTTTATCTTCAGCTAAAATTATATTAGTAGGCGAGCAAAACCAAAAAGAATCAAGTCGCGAATAAAGACTCTTAAGGAAACTATTCCATTCTCCCTGAATGTAATCAGCAATACCAGGATCAGTTATTGAGGCAGGAACTTCGGGATTCCCAGGTCTACGAAAGTAGGCGGCTTTAACCTCGATACCTTTTATTGTATTTCCATTAATAGATATACTCCAATCCTTAAATGATGAATCTGACATAGAACAGTATGATCTTGGCAAGTCTTCTGTATTAAGACGGAAGTACTTGATGCCTCGTTTTTTTAACTCAACCACGATATAATCCATAGTTATATCGCGCTTATTAGTCACCAACAATATCATTAAATTAAACCTTCCCTTTGGTAATCATAAGTATGCATAGAGAAATCCTCATCTCTTTCTACTGAAACAAACGTTTTAATAGATAACTCCAGAATATTTCCTGCACTCCAGTTATCATCGTCTCGTTCTTGGATTGTATCTGTTTTGGTCATTAACTCTAATAGGTGGTTCATACTTAAATCGGAATCATCCCTTTCTAGTTGAGCCTCTGTTTTAGTGGTTAATTCAAGCATAGAAACTGATGAATCATCATCGCTTTCTTGCCTTACTTTAGTTTTAGTTACTGTCTGTGTAAGAGTATATTTAGAGATTATTGGGATTTCTTTACTATCCTCTTCAACTACCCAAAGATCTTGCTCATACGAGTACCAACCGGGAATGTTTTCCCCCTCTGTTCTCTCGGTAGCGAATCGAGCCAAAAACGGTAAAGCCAAATTATTACTTTTCATTTTATGCTCCATTGAGATTTAACGAGCCAAAATATTTAAAGAATTCAAAAGTTGAGTGTCGAGTGTTTCAGTTGCAGGAATAGGTAATCCGTTCGCAATACGGTAATTTTTCACAGACTGCCTCGTAGATGGTCCCATTATGCCGTCAATATTCCCATTGTAAAATCCCTTGTCCAGCAATGCGAACTGAACACGCATGATTAAGCGCTTACGCTTCTCTGTACCAGAAGTAAGCCCATTACTTGCACGGTTAGCTTCTGTAGTTCCAACTGAATTCGTAGTAGTAGAGTTAATATTGTCGTTAGAACGAAGCGAACGCACAGAGGAAGAGGACGATGAGGAACTTGTTCCTGAACTTGAAGACCCAGATGAACTTGGTGAGCTGTATGTTTTTGGATAATAGGGAGTGCTGCCACCATAGTACCCGCCACCTGATGATGAACGGTGAGAACTATGGCTCCGATGGGAGCTATGACTGCGATGCCCTGCAATGTAGAATGGAACTTCGGTGTTAAGTGGGGCTATCACTAAATCATGTTCATTAAGAGTCATACCAGGCAAATCACTTGCTCCGGTAGATGAATCACTTGCCCATACAGAATTATTGAGTGCCAAAAACCCCGGAAGTAGAGCAGCAAAATTAAATTTTTTCATAAAATTGGTCTCGGTGGTTGATGAAAACGGCCCGTTGAAGAACTGAAATAACCAGCACAGGAAGACTTCTGAGTGCATTCATCACATTCTTTAGGATAGTAATTTTTCCAATCAGAGATCGACTGAGCAGCAAGCTCCCAGGCTCTTTCAGGAAGATGACACAAAGGATAATTAAAAATTGTTAGAGGTATACCTGACCTGTGTGCAGCGTCTATAGCGGAGGTTATTTTCTCACTATAGCTGCTGTGTTCAATGAAGATTGTTGACCAGTTTTTTCGCGCCCAACCGATAGATTCCAATCCCATAAGGGAAATCTGATTGATGTTGGAGAAAACACGGCCAACGAACTCTACGATGTCATCCAATTCCGTATAGTTAGCCAGTGTCGGAATAACTCTAAGTTCGATATTAATCCCTGAGTTCCCTGCATTGATTAACCCCTTAACCGTTTCATTAAATGCGCCATCACTTCCTACCAAATGATCATGCACAAGTGGTCTTGATGAGTAGAGCGGTATACCAAAGGTGATTTTTATCTTTTTACTTCGCTTTGCCATTTCATGAGTAAAGTTGGTATCAGCAAATTTGCGTCCATTTGTTAAAACATGCAAAGCAGTATCTGGTGAATTCTCGATGATAAAATCAATGAAGTTAAGGAAATCATCTCCATACAGCAAAGGTTCACCACCGCTGACCCCAACTACTCCATTCAACCCAAATGAAGCGATAGCAAGAGCTGATTGGGTAAGTAGCCAGTCATCATTTGATTTCTTTGGTGGCTGCGAACAAAAGAGACACAAGTTATTGCAGCGTTCCGTTACTAAGACAGTATTATGATTGGCTCTGCGGGACAGAATAACGCGGATCATATTGCCATTGTTAATTACCCCAATATCTCCATCTTCAATTGACTCAAATAATTCAGTGCTAATAACAGAGTAATCAAAGCATGGTAGAATGGCATCATTATTGCTTTCAGCAACTACCAGCAAATTGGGCAAAAAGAATAAAGGGTTCACTGGTTTTTGTTTGCATAACCGATAGAACCCTGTGGGCACATTCTTTTTTGAAGCAAAATGAAAGATATCGTTCCTGATAACCTCAGACATATGCCCATCCTTTTAGCATCTCAGCCTTCGGACCACCTTCTGAGATGCAGTTCATCAGATACCTGAACATCCCCTTGTGATACTGACAAAACGTTGAACGACTCCTATCACCGACAGGCTCACCCTGTACACTTATGTTCTGGCATGGATCTGCACCGCAAAATGGTTGATATGCACATGTATCACAACCCGGCAGAGCAAAATTGAACGATGAACTCAACACTGCGTTATAATAAGGACTCTTAGAAAATGATAGCGTTTTAACCTCACCCGCACTGAACTCCGTTTCAGGGTTCACCTTCTGCAACATACGGCTCTCATCGCTACCATATACTCGACCGTCATAATTGAAAAGAATACTGTTAAGCACGACCCCGCTTGGCGACTTTAAATCCGCATAACCACTAAAGCCGGGATTGAAGATCCTTTTCAGATGAATGGAGGCCGAATGTTCCACAACCCTTATCCCTTCATTATTCATCTTGAGAATTTCATCTATCAACGAGGCATAGAAACTGAAGTATTCCTCCATAGAAAATGTGAACGATGCTTTTTGTGCAAACCCATAGGGACTGACAGGTCGGATAAACATGTCCTTGATGCCAAGAGACAAGTGAGCCTTGACAATCGATTCAGGATGCCTAATGAGATCTTTAGTAACTGTAGTAACCGTTGCAACGCGACCAGCGCCTAAAGACCGTTTGATAGCCTCTACCCCTGACACTGTTCTACTGTACGCAAGCCCATGACCAAGAATTCGATTACTGTTGTGAACAACTTCCTCACCATCAAGCGAAACAGAGAACGTTATGTTCCTATCTCTCGACCATTCAAGCATATCCTCATTCAAGACAGACAGGCTTGATGCTACCACCATCTCAAAATCGGTGCTTCCCAGCGTTTCAGCACATTGCTCATAGATAGACTGAATTAAATCGAACCGCAAGAGTGGCTCTCCACCCTGTATCTCTATCTTGTAAGGTGGAGTTGATAGTTTTTTGATAGTAGAAATGATATCAGGGATGAGAGCGGGATCTAAATCATAACCAGAGGCGTTCACTGAAGCTCTACTGACCTGACAATACTTGCAGGTATGGTCGCAACGTAATGTGGGCACAATCATGAAAATTGGCCTGATCGCCAGTTCATTCATCAATCGTTTTGCAAAAGCAGAACTTAAAGCATAGGGAGCAATAGCTGATGAGCTTTCGTTGGTTATGAACAGCTTGCTTTCTAGTGCGTTTGATTGTTCCGCATTGATTTGCTCATCAGAAAGATCAAGCAGCTCTTGCTCATCAATGAAGTGATGAAAACCAGCGAGGTTGCTTATAAACACCTGTCCATTAGGCAATCTATCAAAATTGAATGGCATCAATTCCATCACGAAAACCTTTCATCGACACTGCGAAGCACTTTATGGACAATAGAATCTCTCAACGCCCCTGTTTTATGCTGTAGTTTTTCTCGCAAAGTGTAATCATTCAGCAGCCTCTCAAATTCATAGAGGCATTCGGGACTATCGTTCTCAAAAGAGACTGTCCAGGAGGATATATCTTCACAAAGTTTCCACTGAGTAAGCGAAGTCATCCAGTACAGGCTATTGCGTATAACCCATTCAGAATAAACATCTTTTTTTAACACCCTTTCGCACATTGCCATTGCCCCACAAAACTAATAATCACAATCAGCAACCGCTTTAAAGCGGATTTTTCCTATAGAAATGAGGATACACTATTTGAATTAAATGTTACAGGATGTTAGCAGTAGAGTACCTTTTATGGTAGTGAGGTAAGCGGAGTGAACACGAGCATAGAAAAGATGTATTCGTATCTATTAAATTAAATACCAAATTATAAAGCTTTGAACTCCAAAATGACATTTATGAATACGGCTTTAATAATCAGTTTCTGTATAACGGCATAAGATCGTTTGATTGCAGATTTCAACTATAAAATTCATTAAGTTAATCTTAACATACGCACTCGATATTTTTAACAGTGTAAGAAACCATCGGTTTATGAAAAAAGTAATGTAAAAACTTTAAGTTACACTCTATCGAACTAGAAAAAATGCTAAATCGCTCCAGCTATCAAAAAATGAAAATACCTTTTAACGCAGTTAAGATTTATCTTAAAACTGGTAATGTATGTTGGTGTCTTGCATTGACACATTTAAACCTCTGGAGAAGTTAATAATGGCAAAAGCACCACTTGGAACGACTGGCACCACAGGCGGTACATGCCCTGAAAGTGGAATCTGGACTGTTGTAGGAACTCCTTCAACAACTGCCCCGATTGCCAAGAACAATCGGTTTCCACCCTATGCAGGCAAATCGGTTACCTGGAAGCTAACACAATATGCTTAACATTGAGAGACCGCATCGCGGTCTCTCATCATAACTTGATTAGGTTGTTTTCATATGGTTTATATTGTTGCTGATAAGTTCTACTCAACAAAAGAAGAGATTAAAATCGAAGCCCAGCGGATACTCAATAAAAGTGTTTTGGGAAGTAAAATAGAGGGCGATGATTATCTTTTTTTGTTAAGCTTATTTCAAAATCATAGCGAATGGGAAAATAAAAGCAAAGGTGGATTTTCCGAAATTATTACTGGCAAAGCATCTCATGGTACTACTTGTTTTTATTTGAAAAAGGAGAGGAATTTAGAGGATATATCCTTTATACATGCAATAAAATGTTTAAAGCCTAAAAAAGGATAGTAATAAATGTGAGCTTTACTAACTAATTCCATACACTCCCTAAGCGTATGGAATGCTCTCAAACCAAGAATAGAAATTAACTATAACCAGCCATACTTTAATCTATCATACAAGCAAGCCAATTTTTTAAAATATGTTGCATAACTTGAATTATCAGGGTTTATTTTTTCAATATTACCTAAAAGAAACTCATAGGTAACATCGTGATCAAGTTTATCCCAGAGGAATGGAAGATAGATTGCAGCAGATTCAGGGGTACAATGTTCAATTATATATTTAGCATCCTTACCTTTGAACTTTCTAACATATGATCTAAAATAATTAGAGCATTGATAATTTTTGTCAAATCTTAAAACCCATTTATCAAGTTTTAATGATGAACTTTTGTATTCATCTAAATTTGTAATGCCTATTTCTTTTAAATATTTAAAGATGGGGATATTTGGCGAGTGTTTGCCTGCATTAGGGATAACGTTTTCAATGATACTACTGGCGTTATAATGTTTATTATCCCTCAACAAATCTTCGAATAAATCCAAATTTTTTATTTGCGTGTACCCGATCATCCCTACTTCGTCTTCCTTTTTCTTTGCGGCTGCCACTCCCACACCAACAACAAATTCAACATCTTCATGTTTTTCGACCTCATCAATATCTACTACATAGATCTTTTTCTCAGGTTCATTAGATTGAACTAAATTATAAAGCTCCTCCTTACAATACCTTAGTATTCTTGCAGGTATTTTCCTTTTATTTTCGTCTATAGCTTCATAAATTGGTAAAAAATCATCAGTTCGGATTAACGTAATAGGAATCTGCACACCATCAATCGCAGTATAAGTATCAGAGACAGTTGGTTCGTCAATACCTTCTTCGCGCTGAACAAATATCAAATTATTTCGAAGTTGATGTAGGTTCTCGCTGCCAATACATACAGAAATTGCACTAAGTAAATCGCTAATATTTTTATCAGAAAGAGAATATCCAAGGAATACTACAGGGTGCTCGACAAAAATCGTTATCAGTTTTGCTGCAAGATAAGGGTTTTTTAAATTAAAATCCGCATAATCATAGTCAGTTAAAACCAATGATTTGGGTTTATGTGCGCTACCATGTATTTTATATATTTCGGCAATAGATTGAGGGTTAGAAAAAAGCAATTCATTCTGACCTGTATAGACTTTATAGTCAGGGAAAAGTTGCTCTAAAAAACAATCCCAGTTTGTTGTTATTAACCCATCAACATTAAGGTTAGATAGTAAATTTATTTCCTGTAAATATTGGCTTTCATTAAAAGGCTTTTGAATTGCTTTAGTCAAAATATCACATATCTCAAATCGCATAGCAGAGGTTTTATCGGTAACCTTCTTACTAAACTTATCACGGCTTGATGAATATAGATCGTCTGTCCACCATTCATTATTGAAATCTTCGGCTATAAGCCGAGCTGCTGTAGGGTAAGTACCATCACCACTTGAAAGATAATATTCAAAAGGCTTTTTTACAGTGCAAAAAACTGATAGCAATGCGGCCCAGTCAGGCAGCCCAATGTATCTCCTTGAAAATCCAGAACCTACAAAAAGGAAGGGGCCTGCACTGCGTTGTCTAAAGATATTAACTAAAATTTCTTTTAACTCATTGTTAGTCATTGTAGCGCTCCACACATAAACTCTATGGTATAAAAACCCATAACCCACTGTTTTATAAGAACTAAAGCAACAAAACAAAAATAAGTCTTTACTTTCCACCCTAAATTTATAAGATAAATCTGTATAAAAATCATCATAAAATTTATGTCTTATGTCTAACCTCTGAAGTTACCTTATCTATGAAGTTACCTAAATGCAGGAAGCTATATGAGCCAAAATAAAAGCACCAAGACTAATGAACTAAAAAAAAATAAATTTGAAAACTTAAAAAAATTAGACTCCCTTTTCGTTTTTTTTATAATTGTTGGTACATGGATTTTCGGTCAAATAATTTTAAAAAACCCTCGTTTAATATTATTTTTTGAAAAAATTGGAAACATACCCGATTTTTTAAGCCTTTTCCCAATTTTTTCTAGCAGCTTGCTTATAGCCACTTGGTTTCTTTACAGAGGTAAATCCGTCAAATCACTAAATGATATAATTCTGTTTTTTTCTGTGAGTTATGCATTATATCTTTTCCTGTTCGATAATCAAGAATATGAAAAACTAAATAATATAAAAGAAGTAGTTAGTAACTCGTCCCTTTTCTTAGCAAAAATAGCAATACTTAATTGCTCCGTTGCAAAAACAATAATTACGCTATTCGAATTCATCATTGAATGGGCTAAAGAGAATTCAGAAAAAAAGATTACTTTTCAAGAAAAACAAAATGCTGAGGACAACAAAGCATCATCCTCATTCGATACAGATGGTAAAGTGGAAAATTTTGAATTTAATTACAAGTATGAAAAATCACAAGGAAACAAAATTGAGCATGAAGAAATTTCCATAATGAAATTTGAAAGCAATCTGCAAAAAGATAGCAACTCAAGTGTTAAAAAACCAAGCAAAGATAATCAGAACTCAACCAACGAAATAAAAACAAACCCTATCAAAGATAAATTAATAATTTCTTTAATTATATTGTCTTTGATAATTTTAGCTTTCCCATTTTTATATGGCATATTTATTCACTTTCATCGCTAGACATTATATCGCCATAAAGTATTGCTATGGCCATAGCAAAGGATAATAAATCTATAGCCACAAGGCTTTCCTTAATCTCTGGGTGAAAGAAAAGAACATAGACATTAAGCATACTAACTAAAATTATAAATATAAATGCTCTAATAAATAATCTCATTACCTTCTCCTAATAATGATCGTTTTAATATTGATAACAGTTTAATGTAAGATGTCAATATTTACAGTAAATAAATTAAAGCAAGGGCTAACTAATAGAAGCGGCTACGCACGCATCTATTAGTTCCCCTTGCTTTTTCGCCCTTTGGTTGAAAAAGAAAGTCAAAATCCAAAGCAGTCATTTGACATTATTTGTTTTTTTAATATAAATAATAATAGCGTAAGGAATATGCGGATTATATGAATAATAAGGAGACTGATATGAATTGTAATGTTACTTTTAATGAAATCGAAAGAAGTACACGTAGCCGCCGTGGTAGTTTTGGGGAAACTAAACTTCCCGCAAATCTGATACGCAGCTATTGCATAAGCATCAGGCTAAATGAAGACGAGTTATCACTGCTTGATGGCAAGCGAGGTGAGCTTAACAGGGCTGAATGGCTTCGTATGGCATCTCTGCACAAATTACCTCCCGTTATTCCGTCTGTTAATATTGAAGCATGGAAAGCTCTGGGGGAGATCTCGCAGAAACTTAACAAACTCGTTACTCACCTTGAGAACAAGAGCAATGGAAGCCCACTTACGCAGACAGAACTGTTTGCAGTGAAGCGCCAGATCAGTGAGCTTCGCATAAACTTAGTCACTGGAAATTTCTGGAAAGCATCTTCTGAAGGCGATGTGATGTAAGTCCTTCGTCCAAGTGTGTTGCGTCCATCAGTTGAACTCACAGCGTGAAGCAGACGTTAGAGTGCCAGACACCCTCTAAAAATGATGGTTCTTTTGTAGGGATACTTACACAACGCCTACGACGTTTCTATGACTTTTTAATTGGATTAATGTATGACTGTAATGTCCTCATTCCGTCAGTTCTTGTAGAACTTGCCGTCGCAGGGATAGACGATTGATAAGAATGATTTATATACTTGCGCATATCTACAGATTTTTCAGGTACTCGCATGAAAATGACACGCTTAGAAGCTATCAAGGCATGGGGTAGAGCAAGCCGTGAAGGTAAGCCTATTCCCGATGATGTTAGAAAGGTTCTGATTAGCACTCAAAATGATAGCCGTCATGATTCCGTTGTAGAAGCTCCTACAGCTAAAGTTAGAGTTAGCAAAGAGCAAGTAAAAAGAAATATGAACGGCAAGAGGCCGTTAGCTACATTAGGTTCTAACCGTAGTGCTGGAGGCGCTTTAACTCCTGAGCAAATGGAAATATACAACCAAAAACGCAAGTTAGATAACCAAAAGCGTAAAAATAACCCTCAACTTTATTCAAAGTTAATACAAGATTTTATTGTATCTGGTTTATCTAAAAAGCAAGCTTCTAAGAAAGCTAAAGCAATTATTTTAAGTGCAACCCTAGATAAACTCAATAACGATAAAAAACCTCCCGCAGTCAGAATAAATCGAATTGTTAAATCTAATACTTTGCTCAATGAGGCAAAGATTAAATCTGATCCCTGGCACATAGCAAAAGTTAAGCAAGATGAGATCAATTTATCTAAAGTCGAACAAAAACGGATCGACACAGCACTTTTAAGACGCCCTACTTCATGTATTGAATGCAAAATTGACTTTAAATCATTTGGTGGATTTGTAGATCACACTAAAGATATTCATCATGTTAGCGTAAGTACACCTAAGTTAATTGTAGAAAATGAAGCTCCTATTGACGCTGTTGATATTGTCATTGAGTTGCCTGTATTGCCAGCTAATGAGCCAGTAGAGCCAGTTGTTTCTATTCCTGTCGCCAAAACGCCAGAATCATTTAGTGATAAGTGGATCAGGTTGTTTGTAGAGAAAGGTTACAGTGCTGCAATGGTTGAAGCGTTTAAACGTGATGCAATTAAAGAGAATATGACAGCATTACAGATACATGAGTTTCTTAATGTCTGTAAGCCCTATAAAGCCCCTGTAGAAACGCCTATACGTCCTCTAGAAAAGATTATTACCCCTGAACGTGCCAGCACCATTACAGAGGCCGTAGAAATGCTTGTAGAAGCACCTGTAGCGTCTGTTGCTAATGATTCCTCCTATGCTGTTACCCTCGCTGATTTTATTGAGCAAGCTTTGTTTGTTGATCGCATTGTTCGTACCCGTACCAATCAGAACGATTTTAAAGAACGTGTAGCCGCTAACTTTGGTTATCGTTGCGCCATCACAAATAGCGGCGAAGCGTTAGAGGCCGCTCATATTGAGCCAGTAGGAACGGGGAACAATAACACTTCTAATGGAGTGCTTATGCTTGCTTGTTTGCATCGTCTTTTTGACGCTGGATTGATGGCTATCAATCCTGATTCTCTTACAGTGCATTTCAAGGCTAATTGTACATACTTTGCTAAAGGTACGTTGGAAGGTAAAAAACTAAATGATCACTCAGTTCCTTTGAACAAATCAGGATTGTTAGAACGCTGGCTTAGCTTTAATGCTTGAGACAATTTAGAGCAATTGAAACACTATGTTACCTAATGGAGATAATTATCCCTAACATGCAATAAACATTTATAATCAAACCTTTCTTTTTCGCCGAAGATGCTAATTATAAATAATTAAAAATAATTCAATATAAAGGTTGACATTCACTAATCCTTACCGGCCAACTGGTTACTTAATTCAAATACCTCCCTTGAATTGCAAATATTTCTGTAATCGCTTTTGTGGGAACTGGACTGACCCCACAAAAGTGCTAACTTCCGCTTCTCACGCATAGCGTGACTGACAAAAAATCCAAGTCAACACAATAGAAAGGAATGCTGACATATGGTTAAAGTCGTCTCCTTTTATTTTCATCATGATTTTCTATTATTGACTCCGTTATTATATGTTCTTTTTCCTTAGTAACAAGCAGAGCAGGCATATCAACATATTCAAATTCTATATTATCTATCCACATCAGCATAAATTTATGAACTTCAGGACTCATATATTCAACTAAATCTAAATACTCATTATTTATAAAAATTTGTGCCACATTAGTTAACGTTTCAACGCCCACCTTATCTGTTAACTCTTTAAAGCTCACATTCTCTGGATAATAATCTAATTTATGAAGTGATATTTCCAACTCATAGATAATCTGACTTACACAAAAATCAATTTCTTCAAATGTTATTTCATATTTCCCAATAAGACCTCCCTTTGCTTTCATAAAATATTAATCATAACAAGCAAGGTATATTGTCAATGCACAAACCACCAAGGATAATATATAATTAAACCCCGACCAGCTTAGTTTTAAAAAACCGTTAAATTCAAGATAGATAAATAGCATCAATCATTGACAAAATAGCATAATAATATATAGAAGATAACATAATATTAAATAAAAACCAGCCATACCAAATAAAAGGGGGATTCACCATTTAAACCAAAACATTATAGATAGAAGAATAAATCATTGGAGAGAATATTTTGAAAGGAATGCAAAAAATCCGTAGAGGGAAAACTTTTGCTGGTGTCATTCTTTACGCCTTAAAACCAGCTTATCACCACAAACAAACCCCATTCGTAATTGGTGGGAATATTACAGGAAGCGCTGCTGAAGAGCTTATAGGCGAATTTAATATGACGAAATCGCTTCGCCCTGATGTTGTAAAACCTGTGTGGCACAACGCTCTTCGTCTACCAAAGAACGAGGTGTTAACGCATTCGGAGTGGTCAAAAATCGCTGATAATTACATGTTGCAAATGGGATTCTCTGCAACGCATCTGAGATGCTATATCTTGCACGATGATGAGGCTGGCCAACATATCCATATCATCGCAAGCCGTATCGATGCCATATCAGGCACACTTTACCTTGGCAAAAATGAGAATCTTATAAGCACCCGAATCATTCAACAGCTTGAATGCGACTACTTACTGACAAGAACTAAAGGGCCGGAAGCTAAAGCATCACCAGTTTCACTTTCCAGAATTTCTCCGACACAAAAGCCTAATGACCGTACAACATCAAAACCTAAACAGCGTTCACGCAATGAGGCAATGATGGAAAAAAGAACCGGAGAAATAGGACCAAAAGCGCTCATCCAAAAGGTTCTGGAAGAACTGCTTGTCAGCAAGATCTCGACATCTGAGTTTGTGCAACAACTTGTGGCACAAAATATAATGGCTATCCCGAATATTGCGGCAACAGGAAAGATGAACGGCTTTTCGTTCGAATACGGTGGGATTGCTTTCAAAGCTTCACAATTGGGGAAAAACTATTCCTGGTCTTCCTTACAGCGCCAGATAGACTACCAACCGGAAAGGGATAACCCTTATCTGCTGGCTCTGAAGAAATCTACTGTCAGTGCTTCGGTAGCATTAACCATCCCAGCAGCCAGTGAGCAGATGCCTGAGAATTCTGAATCGGGCATACCTTTACCATCTCACAACGTCTTACCGATAAATGCTATCAGGTCTACAGAAGTGGTTCACTCCATTTGCAATATTGTCGGCAGAGAAGCATATGCATACGAAGCGGTAGAAAAGCCAAAGCTCAAGACTCCCACGCCTTGGGCTACATCAACTTTCAGGTGGATAGAAACGATACCTTATATAAGCACGATAGTAAGTATGTTGAAAAAACTGAACATCCTGTTCCTGACGCGCCATAAAAAACACAATAATATCAATGGAATGATTATGGTGGAGATCGCACCGTTAATCCCGGACACCCAGGCTAAAACACCATCACAACCCAAAAAAAACTCCGTTCTCAATGTAAAGTAGCAGGCTTACTTTCCCTTCCCGTGCATATATTCACCCACCCTATCGATCGGTATAAACGATCTATAAGCTAGTTATGATAGGCATGGACTATCATGCTTTATTAATCGATCGGTACAAGTGATTTGCGTTTCCTGCAAAGACAGTCAAAATGTACTTTTACAAACATCATCATAACAGACTGATTTATCTAGTTTATTTCATCCTATTCATAATGCAAATTTTGGTATGACCAATACCATACTGTTTACAGGCCCTGATTTCTTCATACATCGAATATGACCTTCATCATTAACAAAAGGAAACTGTATGAGCTTTTTCACTATGAGACGGTTCTGGATTGCGGTGTCCATTCCTGTCCTTATTGCATTACTCGCAGGACAAAGTGGATTAATTCTCGCAAGTATGGCCTGGTTCCCTGCCAGTGTACTTCTTCTCATCTGGGCATTTTTCACTTACAAACGAGTTAAAAAAGGAGAAGTCGAAGCTGAACGGGTAAGCGCCAGTTCTCTTACCCTTCCGAAAAAAGAAATTACCACACCAACATTTGAGCTGTCTGGTCAAACATATACGTTTGTTGAAACCTTTTCTGGTATCGTCAGTGATGCTAATCCCATTAATGATCAGGTCTGGGTAAAATCAGATACGGGGAATGAGACGCAACAAGTGGCTCATGGGGTTCCTTTCAGGAATTTACATCACATTCGAAAATATGAGCTTCACCAGTATAATAAAGATGGATCATATAATTTGTATAAGGATGCTCTCATTGTTAATGAGAGTACAGGTGAATACAAAGTAAATTTATCAGCCAGAACTATTTTTATCCCTGCATTTCTCACAATATTTTTCTCCAATGCTTCTATGGTATCCATGTATAGGGCGATGCCTGTTCCAAAGTTCTTCTCTGCCATTTTTATTTTTCTTTGTTCCGCTGCGCTAATCTCATTCTTCACTTTACCGTGGGAATTTAAAGATGGCTACGTGTGGGACGACCATAAATACGTGTGGCTTACGTATTTTTCCACAAGAATTGGAAGTTTTTTCTGTATCAAATGGATGAAGAAAAGAAGCGAAAAATTCGATAATGAAATTAAAAAACTAATTACTTCAATGAAATATTAACTCACAGCAAGTATCCTCTTTTTTAGTCGGAGGATACTTATTTTGTATGCAACAATCACAGACCATATCTTAGTTTCTTTTCCTTTATTGATAACATCTTTTTCAACATGTCCGTCTCATGTTTCTTTTTCTCATTAATATAGATTTGTTCAGTTCTCCTACTATTGCTGACAATAAAATTAATTAGCGAAGAACATATTCGCTTCATTCTTTCCTTATCAAGTAAATCATCATCAAGCTTATTAATATAAGAGTAATATGATAACAATAAAAAAGTTAACACCACCTCTCTGTTAGAAAAAGTTAGTTTTTCTATTTCATTTTTATACTTGATATAAAAACCTGCACAAAACAAGTAAGATTTCTCGGTGATTTCTTTTTCAGAAAAACCAGATTCAACGAGTTTACCAACAAATCGGTCCAGAAGAAGAAGATATCTCTCCATCAAACTTACATTTATTTTATTCATAATATGCATCCCTGCGTTATATTTCATCATCCTGACCATTAAATATTTATAGTTTTTATTTAATTTGTCAATAGAATTTATCAATTAAAAGTTTTTAATTCCTTGATATAACATTCAACAACTCCCCCCAGGGTATTTTAATAAATCATTATAAAAATAAATATCAAAGCCTATCAATAGTCGGCATATCTTCATTTAGCTGATGTTCTTTCAAACCATATTTATATGAATTATATTGCCATCTGATAAACTGCTCTTTTAAGTTCTTGTTTATTTCTTCCAGATGGAAAACCTTCCTTTCGAGATTAGCGATTCTTGCCGCTGCAATCTTCAGATTAGCAGGTTTCCTGATGGCATTGTCCGTAGCCCTGATGCCTTTCTTCCTGATCTGGTATGCTGCAACAATTTCCTTATTCATATTTAGAGACTGTCTTGTTGGTTTCTTACCAATTAATGATTCAACAGCCGCACATATCCCATCCCAGGTGATTTTATCTTCATCCCACTGCACAATTATATTTATTATTATCGCTATATCGTTTTTATTCAGATGTCTTGCCATATATATTCTCCAGTTTTAATTTATATAATTAGTATTCCCTTTGTTTTCGAGATTTTCAAATTTATTTAGAACACGCCCCAATTGAGTAAAACTTTCACCTCCCAGTTTTATTCGTGAACCATCGGGTATCGCATCGTCAGAAAGAATTGAGATAAGTTCTCTCAGTCGTGATAACGTCGATTCATGATGCTTAACCCAGCGGTCAGCGCCAAGTTCTTCTTCCGTCATCGACTCTTTTGCTTTGGAGAGAAGCCCTTTTGTCATATTGAGTCTTTCTTCGAGTCTCTGGAGCTTCTCTTCATCTCCCTTTACGCAGACCTGTTCGTTGCAATTGATACAATCCCTGAACTTATCACAGGGACTCATCATGTAGTCATGGACACAGTAGCCGAACTCGGTAGTGTGAATTGCGCCATGTTCCCAAAGATTGACCATGCCCTCCGTAACAGGAAGGTTTGGCTCCACTGAATCGATCATGAAGGCCTGTGAACCAATGGAACTGATATCCAGGGCCTCGGCTTTACGAAGCATTTCGTCCTCAGATACGTGGTTATACACTTTGTTCTGGGAAACCTTTGCACGACCAGACCATTTGGCTATATCGAGGTTAGACATCCCGTTTCGTTGCGCGATGGTATTAAGTAAATGGCGTGGTTGATGACTCCTCAGGTATAAAGGTTCCCCACTGGGGCTAACATAGCCATACCTGGTAAATATATTTTCGAACCTGACATGCTCCCTGTTACTCACCGAAATGTCTGGCATAAAAATATTTTTGCTGGGCTTTTGTAATTCATACATTATTGTTATCTTAACTTTATCTAACTGATTAACGTTCAACAGGCAAAGCGTATCGCTGTATTTTATATCTTTATAATAGTATGGGAAACCTGATGGTAACTTTGACATAATAATTTTCCACAGGGATTTCATACTGTATGTTTCATTACAATCATAAATATTTACCTGATACAGATATTTTTTCCTCCCCTCTTTACTGTCACCATTATAACCCAGCAGATCACATATTTGATTTGGTTTTAATATTTCATCTTCTGCAATGTCTGGGTAGTGATCTCTTCTGAAGAATTTCTCTGGGTTATTTTCTACCCACAGTGCAAAATCACGGGCATTTTTTGAAAGTTTCCTCAACCTTTCTATTGCCTTTTTAGCAACAGGAACCATTACTTCTGGTATCCATTTTATATCTGCTCCATACCCCTTCATGGAATAAAACCTGAGGCCATACTTCTGGACCCCCTTCGAGTCGGTTTCATTGACTTCACAATCACATGACAGAGCCAGAATTTCAGAAATCCTTGAAGGAGCACACATCAGAAGAGCAAACACAGAAGTAGTGAAAAGGTCTCGTTCGCTAAGCTCATCGTCCGGTAAGGAGAAGATCTCGGCCATCGCATTCAGAGCTGTTTCATCTGGCAGCTTTTTTATCCTGGCTTCCTCTGCTTTACTGGATATGCGATTTGACTGTTCCTCTGGTTTAATCGGACTCAGCCATGAGAGAGTTCCAGCCTCCAGGAGACCGTTTTCACTGAGAAAACCAACAAACTTCTGAAGTTCCTGTCCATAGTCATAGGCAGTTCTCTTCTCATAGGAATGCTTAATAGTTAGTACTGCTTCATCCAGAATTGAAATGTTAACCCTGGTTATATCTGCACTTTTGTTGACCATCAATAAAGTCTGCTCAATAACTTTTAAAACCACTATAGAAGTTGATAGCTTCCATCTGGACTTTGTTAAAACTAACTGATATTTCATATAAGCTTTAGCAAAATCAATAAATTTATCATCAAGCAGCTCTTTTTTATCTGCCTCTCTTTTATGAGTTATATTTATTTTATTGAAAATAGCGATACCTTTCCACCAGTTGGATTCCCAGCTTAAATCACTATCTGTAGCAGTAAGCTCGAACCTGCAAAAGCTGATAAACTCTTTCAAATTTAATTCAGCATTTACTTTTTGCTTTGTTCTGAAAAATAATACATTGTTATCTTTCATCTGTTTTCTCTCCCCTGCTCTAAGTCTCTCATAGCTTTGCAGTGATTTATAACCTGCCCCACAGCAATGATGGTCCTGTCGAGTGATTCAGTTACATTTCTGTCCTGAGTTATATTATGTATTCGCTCTCTTTCGCAGATTAAGTACTGATAAATCTTTTCATGAGGGCCGTTCAGCCACGGAGTGAAATGCATACAGGTATAACAAGGGATGGGTACGTTGGCTGAACATGAAGAACATTGCTGACAACTTCCGGCATCTTCACCATCATGACTTTTTATTTTAACTGATGGTGTTATCTCATACTCTATATCCTCTCTGCGCTTTAGTTGTCCTTTAAAAGCATCCGAGATACCTGCAAGGGCCTTTCCCACAGCTTTATCGATTTTATAAGCATTGTCCACATTATTCTGAACATAGATCCCTACATTATCAGTAGTTGAGTGATCAAGTAGCTCTGCGATGATTATTTCTCCATAACCTTCTTTTGCCGCTCGTGTTCCAAGCGTATAACGGAATCTCCTTGCATTTATGTTTAAAAGTTCTCCTGTTCGTTCTGAGTAGATCTTTTCCTTCCCGATAATACTTTTCAAAACTTTATTTATTTTTCCTCTGTAATAATGTAACTTGTCATTTTTTAAATAATAACCCAAACTTAGCCTCTTATCTATTAGACGGAATTTGGCCGTGGAAATGAAAAGAGGAACATCTTTAATCTCTTCCGCAGTAAGGTCTCTTCCCATAAAAACAGATAACAGAATTATTGATTCGTTAGCCTGTTTACAGACAAGTTTATAAAGCTCTTTAGTAATCCTGAAGGTTCTGAACTCCTCCCTGAAGTCTAAACCTTGCTTAATTCTCGGGATATTAACAAGATAATAAATGTCATTATTCTCTTTTAAGACCCTCATTATATCTCTGATTTTCATCTGAAGAAGCTGTACAGGTCTGCGCCCGGTATGACTGACTAACAGAGCCATAGTTAACATAAGATGAGAAATGTCTTTTTTCTCATATGCTCTTATCACACTATCGTTAAAACTCTGTACCTCTATGTCTGTTAAAGGTCCTTGTTTGGGGTCTCTTCTCTTAACAACTTCCCCCAGATTTGGTCTGTTGAATCTCCATGCCTGCATTATTTGTATAGCGTCCTGCTCTATGCCACTGTATCCCAGAGAGTGCCATTTTACGATAAACAACCTGAAACACCTTAAATCGCTACCAGCGATATCCATTTTCATTTTAAAATTCAATACAGCAGATTTATTAATAACTGAAAATTTTTCATTTCTAATAAACTTGAGAAAAATACCATGTAGGTTGCAACTAAAACTTGCACTAAAATTTCTCGAAAAATAAGCAATAGTATTCAGATAACCATCCTTAAGGTTATCATCCAAAATATCAGTAACAGTTTTTATGTTAATCTGGTGGTTTCCATCGAGAATCCATATATCATCTGTTATGGCAAAGTAATAACCATTCGTTCTGGCTGGTAACGATTCTTTAACTGTAGTTTTATTAAATATAGTTCTCATTTTCCATCTCCCTTTTTATTAATGTCTTCCTGAAGTGCTAATGCCACAGCCTGGGCCTTATTCTCAATGAATCTTCTGTTATATATCTGCGCTGTCTTTGAACCTTGAGTCCATCCCATCAGGGAAGAACGCATATCTTCCTGTTCGGCTTCACTTATAGGATCTGGCATTGCATCTAACTTCCTGGAGAATTCATAGTTCCAGGTGTGCCTGAGTTTATGACCAGTAAGCTTGTTGATTTCAGGTGCCACATTTCTGATTGAATCTATTATTTTATGATATGCCATTGATGACAAAGGCATACCCTGGGTGGGACCTGATTTATGGGTTACAAAGAGATATTCATGCTTTCTGGATTTTTTAAAGTGTCTGCGAATATTGGTAATATAATTGTGTAGTTCTTTGACCAATGGAACAGATAATGAAAGTTTCCTTTCCTGTGTTTTTACCAAAGGTTGTTTAATTCGAGGATCTGCTTTGTCGTCAGCTCGACGGCGAATTGCCAAACTTGAATCTCTAAAGTTAATATCAGTAATACGGATATTTAGAAGTTCACCAGAACGTATTCCCAGCGAATAGAGAATAAGTATAATAACCCTATTTCTAACCTGAACATTATTTTTAAATGGATTCAGTATAGATCCCGGCATTGTGATTTCAAGTAATGATGCTATCTGTTTTTCATCGAGAGATCTGTCTTGCTTATATTTTCTGGATCTCCTTTTTATTTTCGGTCGTCTCTGTTTTATTCTTTCTACCATCTCACTTGTATTACTCTGCTTCAGATTCAACCTCCCCCCTAACCAGCTCAGATAACTCGCTATATGGGTTAACCTGAAGTGTCTCGTTGCACTATTTACAAGTCTCGCTTTCTGAATGTCATAAGGTAAAAACTTTCTCAGCCTTACTTTCCTTTCACAATAATCCCTCAGAGCATCTATTTCATGAATAGCAAGGTTCTCTCCTGTGCGGAGTCGTTCCTCTATATCAATATTTCTGTCAAACAGGAAATTGCAGAATAAAGATATAGCACCGGCAACGAGTTCTACTGTAGATATGGAATCACTTTGGTTTCTGACCTGAGTTGTTATATATAACGTCGGGTGGAAAAGAGGCACACCCGTTTCTTTATCAAGAACCAAACAAAATCTTTCGCCACTACTCATAATAAATGTATTTATACTTGTTTTTTTCATTAAACCTCCAGTTATTTACAATCATATATATCTCTAACATATTGATTTTTAGTTTTCAAAAATAATTTACACTTAAAAATGGTCGACACTGTAAATTAGCATCGTCCCACCAATTAATTTACTGATTAGGATTAGCTATATATAATACCTATTCTATATACCTGATACTAACTTTCCCATCTCAATACATTATTAATTAAGCATATGAAATATATTTGTAAAGAGTTTAGTGAAAATAAATATGGTTCATCCCTTAAATTTTACTTTTTTAAACACCCACTAAACTCGTTTGTATTACATCAAACAGGCATTCCTGATTTATAATAGATAATAGTTCTTGCCAGTGCTTCTACTTCATCTCTTGACTGGATGATCTTGAACCAGAAATCAAAAACAGAAATCTGTTCAAGCATATCCAGCTCGCTAATTTCATCTAACACATCTTGCATTTCTGCAACAAAGAAGTAGCTTAACCATTCAATATATTTCTCATTCTCTTCTGTTAGTTCAATATCTTCAACATAGTCCATATAAAAAATATCCTCAAAGATACCATCACTGATGATACCTTCATAGTTTTCGAATTTTGCGAAGTCATTAATATTCATTTTCTTTCTCCCATTCAGGCAACATTTTTTCTTGTCGTTTCAATAACGGACTGAATCCAGTCCTCGACTTCACTCTCAACAAAGGCGACAGCACGGAGTCCAATCTTCACTGGCTGCGGAAAACGCCCTTCACTGATGAGACGATAGATCCATGCCTTACCATAGCCAGTTCGTGCGAGAACTTCTGGTAGACGGATAAGACGGGTTGGTTGATTTTTCATTTTGTTTTCCCCTTGTCGTTGCGATGAAGCCACTATACCAATAGTCGGGAAAAGAAAGGAGTGAGTCTCCTGAGGCGGAGGTTATCGAAGTTTGTCCTGTTCAGAACTGGGGAACTTCACGTCACCTGAACTTCCCTAGTTTTGCAGATAGAGTGTCTACGGCTGCGTCCATCCCTTGATGAGGGTAATGATGAGCCAAGTTAAATCTCACAGTTGGATATCGCTGTTGGAGCGACAATGACATTAGTGGGCTATACGCGACTTCATAGTCGGCGGTTATGTGCCAGCAACGGAAGCAGTGTCAAAGCTAAGTTCAGATGTCCGCCTACCAGCAAAGTTGAAAAGGCTGCTGAGAAAATATCTTCCACAGCGGCCTTTTTGGTATACAGTCATTTAGTGAGTTAATTCATATTGAAATGAAAAACTCCTCTTCATTTTTCCTCTTATAATCATCATCCCATATGAGTTTTATTCGATATTTGGTTTTGCCACCGAAACTTAGTCCCGCGATGATCTCAATTCCGTGTTGCGGATGCAATATCTCATATGGGAACTTGTCTTCTACATCCGATATTATAAGGTATTCATCACCGTCATTATCAGGAAAGTGAATTTCTATATTCCTAGCTTCGACTTTGCCTCTATTGTATATTTTTAGCCTATAATTATTTCTGGCTATTTTTACCAAGCGAGCACCAAGCTCAGCCTTCATTTCATTGATAGCTGACTTTGTTTCTTTTTCCAGAAGCAACTTACGTAATCTATCTTGCTCATCTTTAATAACCTTTTGTTCTCTATCGCTTTTTCTTGATTTAAGCTCGGATGATATGATGGTGTAGATTGATACTGCAAGCGCTCCTAAAGCGATGACGTCACTTGTAGTCATTATTTGATCCTTATGTTTTTACTTCCCTTAAAAGCTTTCTTCAGTATGTCGTTAAACTGCTTTTGTATATCCTTCGTCAATTCTTCTTTTACTTCATTAACATGCGCATCAATACTTACGCCATTTTCTTGGATTAACTCATCGTAAGGGAATATTTTTCCGCATCCTATGCATTTGACGATCTCCGAATCTTCGGCATGTTCCATTTCTGAGTTCCCGCATACAGGACATAATAGAGTGATTTTTCTATTGTATTTTTCAGGATTCAATTTCATCTATTTTCACCTTTCTTATATACCATTTTTAGTTACTGACAATATGGATGCTATTGAAACTTTGGAGATTCACTTAGATTCTCCTTAAATATCATAACACTGAAGCTATTACCTTGTACCAAACATTTCCTCAGAACGTGACTGTAATGTCTTCAACGCATCGAGCATATCGTCACCATTCAGCGAACGTTGGGATTTCTTTTCTGCTGGTTTTCTACGTCGCCGTGATGGGCCATCAACGGCAGGTATTGCCTCTGAACGATTATTGTCGCGCTTATCCTGAACCAGTTTAATAAATTCAAGTGTACGGCCGAGGTGACATGGCCCCTTTCAATACGATATGCCAATGTTAGTAGTGCCCCTATCGGCTGTAGCGACAATTGTGAGCTTCCGCTTCTCGCTCACAGCGTCCCTTCAACTTATTGTATATGGCAGCTTTCTGCCAGAAGCTGAAGTTGATGACATATTCTATGTTAATCAAGCAGATACAGATTGATTAACTTGCGTTCTTTCCTTCGTTGATGTAAATACGGCAACCACGAAAAAAACCGAAATGTCGCTTTGATTCCTGCTTTGATACCTTTTCTGTAGGGAGTGCCGCCAAGTAGGATCAGAGGGCATATTACATAAAAATAACCATAGATCATTATGTTAATGAATAAAAATAAACACCTGAACGTTCGAATAAGTTATGCTAAGATAACTGCTTATTCATACAGCATAAATCCAAAGTGAAGTTGTAGCAAACCCTTAGCGTACATAAACAAAAAATCTAAGAGTGAGGAGTTCATTCGATGACTATATATGAAATGTTTTCAGGGTTTATATCAAATTTATCTATCAATAATGCAGAAACAATCAGCTCTCGCTATGGTGAATTGACCACTGCTTTAAACAAACAGTTCAGAGATACCGAATCTAATACAGCAAATACTTTACAAGTGGGTTCATTTGGGAGAAAAACGGGAATCAGAGGTATTTCAGATCTAGATATGCTATATATTATGCCTAAATCAAAATGGGATAATTACAAAGACGGTAAACAAATTGATACGCTTTTTATAAGCTGGTCTTTTGTCTCCCAAAATTGAGCCATTTTTGAATTTCTTAACACCAATTCTCTAAATCCATTAATTTCTGAGAGATCATCGTCCCTTCTATCTATTGGTAGAGGCACATTGTCTTTCATGACAAACGCAAGAATAGGTATATTTCGTTCTAAGGCATACTCATATTCTTTTTGTGTGAAACTAATGCCATCTGATGTTTTTGATCCATATCTTAAACCTAAAACAAGAATATAATAATCACTAACTTCAATCGTTCGTCTGATAATTTCCCACTGGTCTTCATCTTCAGCACTGAACATCTCCATCCCAATAGGGATATGATTCATTTCCAAAATAGCTTTTATAATACTTTCTCTTTCTTCTGCTAAGTCATAATATGTGGAACTCAGGAAAACTTGATATTTAGTAGATTCCAAGATAACCTCGCATTTCTCTTAATTGCTATACTTTTTGAGCATTAATTACATATTTTAAATTTCATAGTAAACCAGCGAAAACCAAAATCGTATTTTATAATAGAAACAACCGGTTGAGATTGCTGTATCCAAACATAAAGGTATGTTATATTAACATTAATCTGTAAGTTTAATTACATCAGAAATTTTCATTTTTTTCAAATGATTGTTCTTGTTTATAAAAAAATGAAACTGTCTGATGAAGTCAATTGTTGAGGCTTTAAGGGCAAGAGGTCGGTCAGTATCTTTAATTTGCTGTGATAATCGCATTTCACTTTCTTCGATATCATCTGCATACAATAATCTAGATAATCTGTCGTCAGAGATCCGAACCTTTTTTATTTCGGCCCAAACTAGGATATCAAGCATAGGTATGATGCGATAATTGATAAGCTTCTTTATCGTCCCATACCCGAAACGAACCGAGTCTAATGGGTTCTCATCTATTTCCATGTACTTACGCCATTGTGGTAATGCTGCTTTGAGTGATTCTGCAATTTCTTCGTCTGTACCACTTGAGAGATCAATTTCCAGCATAACCGTTTTTACGAATTGATCAGGCAAACTCTCTAAGAGAGCTTCTTCCTGTATCTCTCCATTGATGGAATACCTATCATCACCATGCCATACATAATTACCCCGTTGCATTGCGATGATACTCAGTTCTGCCAATCGTTCAAGTGTGGTGAGAAAGAAATGGGGCGGCTGAAACAAACGGTTATCCGGGGTCATATAGCTGAGTTGCTTTTCCTCAATCAGAAACGGGTTGCCACTAAAGATTTTTTCGAAGTAGCCCATCAAAACCCTAGATTCAAAGTTTTCCCGGTAACTTTTGAAGAACAATGTGCGCGCCCACAATTCATGGAAGAACCTAATCAGTGTCAGTTCTTCGAAGCGAAGATAAGTATCTATATTAAACCAAGTGTGAATTTCTTTGTTATGTTCCGGTTTCCAGTTTTTCATATTATCTACCATGAATGATAAGTAACCATATCATATGCTGTTGCGTAGAAAATGGAAAACCCTCCTGCCTAAGCAGGAGGCATTTTGACAATAATGTAAACTTTTGGAACTATTCCCTTTTGAAATCAAATGGTGATACGTACCGCACTTGCAAAATATCAAGATAGTCGGCCCACCATTGCAACATCAATCTACGCTCATCCAAATGCTCAGCCTTATGGATATAAGCCGCTCGCACAGAATTACGTTCCACATGACTCATCTGCCGCTCTACTGCATCTTTTGTCCACAAGCCTGACTCAATCAACGAACTACACGCCATAGTTCTGAAGCCATGCCCACAAACGTCTACTTTCGTATCATAGCCCATAGCACGCAGCGCTTTGTTTACCGTATTTTCACTCATAGGTTTACGTGGATCATGATCGCCAATGAAAACCAACTCACGATCACCACTGATTTCTCTAATTTCTTCCAGCACTTTAAGTGATTGGCGGCTTAACGGGACAAGGTGGGGTGTATGCATCTTAGAACCACGATGAGAATGCTTCACGCCAGGTAGTGGGTCTCGTTCAGCCGGGATAGTCCACATTGCACTTTCAAAATCGATTTCCGACCAACGGGCAAAACGTAATTCACTTGAACGGATAAATACCAACAAAGTGAGCTGGACAGCCAGTTTGGTCAGCTTTCTCCCCTTATAGCATTCGATATGCCCCAGCAGTTCAGGAATACGATCAAAATTTAGAGCGGGACGATGAATGCGTTTAGCCGTCGCTACAGCTCCAGCCATCTCTTGCGCCGGATTGTAGTCGAGCAAACCACTTTGAACAGCGTAGCGCATAATTGCTGTTGTACGCTGCTGAAGACGAGAAGCAACCTCAATGCGCCCAGACATCTCAACAGTCCTAACCGGAGCCAAAAGATCACGAGTCTTCAGATCAGCAATGTTGCGTTTGCCAATGAAGGGAAAAAGGTTATCTTCCAAACTTTTTAGTACACGTTTACTATGATCTTCTGACCATTTTTTATTGTTTGCGTGCCAGTTTCTGGCTACAGCTTCGAAAGTCAGTGCCCCACTTTGCTCAATCTTGTCTTCCTTCTTTTTCTCAGAAGGATCGATTCCATTGGAAATGAGCTTCCTGGCTTCATCACGCTTTCTGCGAGCATCAGCGAGAGAAATCGTAGGATAAACCCCTAATGCTAATACTTTTTGCTTGCCGCTAAAGCGATACTGAAACCGCCAGTATTTCGCACCGCTAGGCTTAACGAGAAGGAACATCCCTTGACTATCTGTGACCTTCACAGATTTGTCTGTGGGCTTAATTGACTTAACCTTGATATCAGTGAGAGCCATTACTTCCTCCCCGCCTTGGTGGTACCAAACAAAATCGAACCGAAGATACCAGCAAAAATACCATCAAACGATGGTACATGTAGATAGACATTAGTGGACTTTAAGAGACTATAAGAAAGGTATACTTTATGTAATCGATTGATTTTGTATACAAAAACAGACTTGAGTGGACGTAAAAAAAATGTCAAATGGTGCCGAAGGCCGGACTCGAACCGGCACGTATTTCTACGGTTGATTTTGAATCAACTGCGTCTACCGATTTCGCCACTTCGGCACTGAAGAGGTATGCGGAAAACGTTGTGGATTATACCTGTCGCACGCCACC
>Ga0233370_1000004_pt1 | contig 39899 bp, 42 predicted proteins | sample ElkDunMinimDraft_2_FD_180686 | JGI IMG/M metagenome (GOLD analysis project Ga0233370, IMG submission 180686) | Fecal eukaryotic communites from dung pellets of Tule Elk in California, USA - Elk Dung D2 | ecosystem: Host-associated > Mammals > Digestive system > Large intestine > Fecal | place...
GGAGGATATCTGGCAAGAAAAAATGATTCGCCTCCAGGCCCTAAGACTATATGGTCAGGATTAACACAATTAATGCTGTCAATTAATGCCATAGAAATAGCCCAGAAAACTTGTGGGTAAGGGTATGGAATGCCAAACTGCGATCGATTCAGATGCCATTTTGCAACTGTAAATATCGACGATCATATAGAGGTAAAAATGCTGGCCTCTGACCCAGGACGGCAAATAGCTGATGTCCCAACTCCAGACTTGATTCGGCGCAACAGCCCTGAGTACATCAGGCCGTTTGTACTGGCATTCTCGGGATCTTTTCGTCAACTGGTTGGCTGATTTCAGTACACGATAAAAGGTTGATTCAGAAGCAATATAAGTCCCTCTGTCTGCCAGAGTTGGCACGATTACATTTGGAGGCAAGGATGCAAACTCTGGAGAGTTGCACAACTCCAGTATCTGCAATCTTTCCGCTTCTGACAGCTTATTTCGGGGAGATCTGTTTACAGTATCGGATCTTCGATCCGTGGTAATAACGTTGCCATCAGTCCAGCGCTGAAGTGTCCGAATAGAAATACCGATACACCTACAAGCCTGACTTTTCCGGGCGCCGTTGGAGACGGCCTCACGGACAAGAGCAATAATTTTACGCCGCTCCGGAGAGGGGTCAGTCTTCCTCGCTGTTGTCCCAGAGGGCATTGAACTTTTCCCTCAATATAAGCAGGGCTGCAGCTTCCGCCAGAGCTTTATCTTTGCGCTTAAGCTCTTTCCCCAGTTCTCGTAACTTATTTTTTGCGTCACGCAATGCCCTGTCTGTTCGAATATTTTCCGTCAATTTTTTTTCATGCGCCTGAATTGAGATAGCCCGCCATTCTTTAACCTGTTCAACAAACAATCCCATGCGTCGACAATAATCAGCAAGCTCCATTTCTGACAGCGTAGCCGTCTCAAGAACAACTGAGAATCGACGCTCCGGTGTCCAGTCTTCAACATCAACGGAGGTAATCTTTTCATTTTCAGGTAAAAGTCCTTGCTCTACTAACTCATATCTCCATTTTGATACAACTGAGGCACTGATCTTCAGCTTACGGGCTATCTGACGATGTGACCAGCAGTATGGTGGTAAAAGCCATATCAGTCCTTTCTCTTTGAGCTCACTTGGTATTGGTTGTCCTGGCATTGTTATCTCCTTAAAAAGTTGAGGCGACAACTATGCTGACACAGGGGGTTATTGAGTGATCTCCTTTCATGAAAATACGCACTCTTCGTCATGCTGACGCCTGATAACGTATTCCTGGTCGTAAAACCCGTCGATATGCGCCGGGGTATCGATACACTGACACAGTACGTCCAGAACGAACGTAATGTTCCCGACAGATGAATCGGTGAAAAAAGTGGTGTGGCTGGCTATCCAATCAGCCTCACAGAAATGGACGATGCCACTTCAGGACTGGCGGATAGCCATGAGTCTCTTTATTATCGAATTCGGTGACCGCCTTGACGGTCACTTCTGAGAAAGGCATTTACACAGAATGATGGACAGGCTCGAAGAACAACTTTTCATCCGTCGTTGATAATATGAGAGTTACCTTGCGTTTTGTATAATGATTAGACACATATCAAAATCGGTAACTCTCAACATTATCAAGGTCCAGTGTCAGATTAAATCTTGACTAATACAAATCAAAACATACACATTTTTTTACCACTGATAACCAACCCCCACAGAAGCGCCAAAGTCATTCTGGGTATTCCCGCCGGCCTGTAATTTCGTTATCCAGTGTCCATTTTGTGATATATGAGAAACACCTACAGCAATTGCCGATTCGCCACCATAAGTACCTGCAGATACTCCAACCAGACTTGAATCGGGCTGATAGGCCTGTGGAATTCCTGATAAAGCCATCGATGTTGCGATACCTGCAGTCAGTTTTGTTTTCATATCCCCTATCTTTTTATCAAGAGAATCCACCTTTCTGTCAGTATACTGTTTTAAACTGGAGAAACTTTCATTAAGCTGTCCTACAGTTACAGCATCAGATCGGTTAACTCCCGGAGCAACATTGGTTATTCTTCGCTGATTCAGTGAAGAACCAACAGACACGGTGTTATCCTCACTTGCTACAGAATTACTCCCGAGGGCCACGCTATTTTTTGATGAAACAGTACTTTTGTTCCCAATACCAATGCTGTTTTCTCCGGTTACATTCACATCAGCACCAACTGCAATGGCATTATCTTTTTCTGCTCTGGAATTACTTCCTAAAGCAATGGCATTTTTCCCGCTGGCTTTAGGCTTCATTGTTTTTTCTGAGTTTACCGCCAACATTGATGCATCTCCTATACTGCCTGAAACTTCTTTCAACTGGCTGACAGTTACTGCATCATTATCATTGACCCCTTCTTTCACTCCTGTTATTTGTCGATTACCATCAGTACCGCTGACGGTTATTTTCTCGCCACCACTATTTTTTGCTATTGTCACCTCAGAAAGATTTGAGGCTTGTTGAACCAGACCGACTTTCCCGTCTTCAATGTCTTTTATTCCTGAACTTAACTTATTTATTTCAGTTGTATTCTGGGCAACTTTTTGATTCGTTTCATATAACTGTTTACCATTTACAGCATCGGTACTGGTTGCACTGACTGTTCCATCGGCAATCCCTGTCAGCCCCCTTTCACCATCCGTCCCGCGAAAATCGACCAGTACACCTCCACTTGCGGAACCAACAGATACCACTTTATTGTCCATATTTTTACTATTGTCTACCATCAGGGTATCTCCCTGACTGCTGTTGTGACTGGTCAAATCCGCTAATGTTTCCCCGCTGGTTGCTGTAATACCGATCATCCTAGACATCGGCTCCTGACGCATCCCCCTAGGGGCTTTAATGATATAATCATTTAACATATTTATTTTTTGAGTGTTAATGGTTAGGGCAGTGTCCAGCGCAGTTAGGCTTTCTCCCAAGGTTGAGCGGGTACTGCCCTGAATCTGATAAGCCGGAGCTTTGAAAGAGCCATTAGGCGTAATGGTAGCACCTCCGCCCAAAAAAACAGCAATATCGCGAATATTATTACCAGATTGTGTTAATGCACTGTTCGTTGCAAAAAGCTGGCTGCCGTTAACAGCGTCAGTACTGATTCCGGATATTCGTCCGGCTGCAACATTTTGCAGCTGACGTTCTTTCCCTGTATCACCAATACTCAGGGCAGCTACCGGGCTGGTACCTGCGTAGGTATATTCCTTATTATTTATGATACCGGATGTTGTTGCAGTCACAGCAGTTGTTTTTGCCTCACTCCCTAAAGCTACATCGCCATCATTTGATGAAGATGCTCCCATTCCAATGGCCACACTATTATCGCCCCCGGCATTTGAAACAGGCCCCAGAGAAATACTGGAATCACCCGCAGCTTCAGCACCGACCCCAATGGCCAGACTGGTCGTCCCGGATGCCAGAGCTGAAACACCAAAAGCCTGAGCTGCAGCACCTGTTGCAGTGGCGTTACTACCGAACGCAGTGGAATAGTTTCCTGTTGCATATGCGCCACAACCGGACGCCCATGAATACACGCCATACGCCAGGGGTTTAACATCTACGTCGCCACCGGTTAATAATGCTCCTGTATAACCAACATTATTGGTTGTTAAGCTTTCACCAGCCCAAATGACTTGAGAGGATGAAGTTCCATATGGATGATAAATCTGACCGCCATGATCGAATGCTTCGTTTTTAACAAAACGTTGATACTGTTCAAATGCTGTTATGGCCTTAGACGTCGTTGCCGTCACACCTCTACGTCCGATGACTTTATCAGCCCCACAATAGTCATCATCACCAGCCAAAGCAATTGAACCATGACTGCCATATGCATACCCCTGACCGACACCTGAAGATGAACCATTGTAAGCACCGACAAAGGCTAAGTTAGCAGCAGTAGCGAAATGTATATATCCGAATGAACTTAGTATTATGTATTTTGCTAAAAGTTTAATTCTCATAATGTAACTACCTCGCCATAAAATACAAAACTTACACTAAATTTGTTTTGCTATAATTGATAGTCTTTTTGTGCAAAATCAAATCGCCTCTAAAAAGGAAGTAAATATACTAACTATCGAAAGTGTAATTTTTCTGAATGTTTTATTTAAAATCTAATTTTGATTCTTGATAACAGAGTTTTTATACACCTAAAAAAGTGAAATAAAATATATAAATTACTCATCGATACTGTATAAACAGGTTAATGTATTTGTTTTTTATTCCCCATTAATAAACATGGTTTGATACAGGATTATTCTTGTTACATTTTTTTTGGTTGAATCACCCAAGTTGTTTTTTTAATAAATGAACAATAAAAGTATATGTTTTTATTATTGCGGAAATCTCATTGTACCTTGTTAACTTTTATATCTCTCTAGTGTAAGCCAAAAGCGATTCTCTATGCGATCTGATGATGTGGCTGAAATATTGTTCAACTGCGTATTTTCATTAAAGGAGATCACTTAATATCCCCCTGTGTCAGGATAGTTGTCGCCTGGATTTTTACACAGGAGAGAGACTATGTCTGCACATGCGGTACCAATTGATATAAAAGAACAAGGTGTTACTTGGTTATTACCACCCTATAGTTGGTCTGTACGGCATATTGCCCGTGAACTGGATCTGAGCTCTTCAGTAATAGCAAGGTAGAGACTTGAACTGGTACAGAAAGGCCTGTTACCAGAAAATGAGAAAATTCCTCTGTCTATGGAAATAAATAAACACCAAGGCGACTATTTTCTGTTGTACCTGAAACAGTAACGTTATCTGAAATAGAACGGGTTGAGTATTATCGGAGAATGGAATTATTTGTTGAGCAAGTTAAAGAGTGGCTGAGCCGACCCCTTGAAACATCAGACAGTGGATGTATCTTAAATAAGAGATAGGCTTGGTATATGTCTAACACTAGTTCTAATTTTGAGATGACAGGAACTTTGCTGGGGCAGGAGCTTCGTAAACGTAAAACTCCTCAGGAAAAAATTGCCATTATTCAGCAGACAATGGAGCCTAGCATGACGGTGTCCCATGTGGCGCGTTTGCATGGTATTCAGCCCAGCCTGTTGTTTAAGTGGAAAAAACAATACCTAGAAGGAAGCCTTACTGTTGTTGCTACCGGAGAGGATGTAGATCCTGCCTCAGAACTGGCTGCCCAAATAAAAGAGTTACAGCGCTTGCTGGGTAAAAAAACCATGGAAGTTGAGATCCTCAAAGAAGCGGTGGAGTATGGTCAGTCGCGAAAATGGATAGCGCATGCGCCCTTGTTGCCAACGGACAAGGAATAACCCTAGTAAGCCGTATTCTGGGCGTGTCGCGTGCGCAACTGGCACAACGGATGAAAACATCTGTTAATAAGCCGAATAAACGTCGTCGCAGATGTGATGAGGTTGCGGATGCAGAAGTGTTAGCACGCATCCTTGATATCATCAGCGAGATGCCGACATATGGCTATCGTCGTGTCTGGGCCATTTTCAGACGGCAGTCCCGTAACGAAGGACTGCTGTTCGTGAATGCAAAGCGCGTTTATCGGATAATGAGCGAGAATAACCTGTTGTTGTTACATGACAAACCTTCACGACCGCAGAGGGAACATAAAGGCCGAATATCGGTGAAGGAAAGCGACCAGCGCTGGTGTTCCGATGGCTTTGAGTTTAGTTGTGATAATGGCGAAAAACTGCGTGTCACGTTCGCACTGGACTGTTGCGATCGTGAAGCCATAGACTGGGCCGCGAGTACGGGAGGTTATGACAAAGCAACAGTGCAGGACGTCATGTTAGGAGCGATAGAAAAACGCTTTGGCGATAAAAGATCGATACCTTGTTATCCATTGGTTGGCAGATAATGGTTCGGTCCATACAACTCATGAAAAACTGCAGTTCGCCAGAGAGTTGCATCTGGCAAACTGCACAACAGCAGTTAACAGCCCTTGAAAGTAACGACATGCAGTCGTAATCGAACGTTACATCCGCAGATAGGGAATGAAAGCAAACGTATCATTTTGGACTAATTTCTATATTCAGATTTCCTACCCGAGTACCCGCCCTTAAATATGTCGATGTTACTGATATTATAGCATTCGGTGGCATGGTGGTAGTTTCTCCCCACTGGAGCTTGTCACCACTATTATCCTGCATAAAAAGGTAATCACATGCTTCACCATGACACGTAGGCGCAACAGATATTGTACGCACAGAATTACAGTTCTGCATAGAACATTCCATACGCACCGCTTCTTTGTGTTCGTTCGGTTGTTTGAGTGATATATTGTCGGCATATTGTATTGATAATGTGCCTTGTCTATTAAGGTCAGGCGGTGTCGCAATCGAATATCCGTCGCCAGACAGAAGGGGGCCTGACCATGCCTTATTTTGGTTCGATATACGGATTTGATTCGATATTATACCCTGATACTGAGGTGAACCAGAGGTGTACAAGTATAGTGAGTAGTCTGGGTCTGCTGCTGCACTGGCTTGTACTTCCAGTACACCCTGACAAACTATGTAAGATGGCCGACCTACTACGCTGCTCCCTAATTCCTGCCATCCGACGAGTAGTGCACCTGCTTCTCGACCATTATGTCCATTCAGTTGATTAATTTCGGCCCGCGTCATGTCAGGCTTGGGAGAACCATCACATGATGCTGACAATATCTTAAACGTGTCATTTAGTGCCTTTTTGGGTGCAAATCCTACCCATATAGTTCCCGCGCTCTTCGGGGTATAATCCATTCTAATATTCCATGTGTAACCCATAGCTTGTGGAGATAATGATAGGGTCGTTGTACCCGCCATACACCGGTCTGCCATAGATAAAGCTAGGCACATGGCAAGAAGAGTTACATTCAATTTTTTACATATCATATGCATATTACTTTGCCCATAACTGTATATCATTTATATTTCGGAAGCGAACTCATTTACACCTTGTTAATTGGCACTTATTATACCTCCTTATAACGATCCTTCTCTTCAGGACGAAGGCAACTGAAAAATGGTTTTCTTATTTCTGTTATCGATCCCGATGGGGAGTCCATCTGCTCTATATTGTTTGTCCGGATGAAACAAGTACGGATACAACCCGATGCCATCATCCAATAATGCGGGGCTAAAAACTATTGTCCGCTCCCTCACTGTCACTGTTATCCGATGCAGAATCATCAATCTGTACACTTTCAATATCAGGGACGCGTACAATAATATTTATTCTTCAGTTCTACTGAATAATAAATATTATTGCGAATTAAACATATTAATATATATAATGTATTATATTTCTTATTTATTGTCTGTTTGTGCACTAATTTCCAAAAGATGTCTCCTTCTGTTACAACCATCGTTTTGGGTTTATATGAGAAGAAGGTGAAAAATGAATGCTGAGGACTAAATTAACTTCAACCACTGAGTTGTCATAAAAATTTGACCAGTGGAACGCGATATAGCGAATGCGAAGGAGTACGTCCTGGAATAAAAGAGTAGAAAAATGTAGGGTGCTATATATCCACAACGTCCACATTCATTTTAACCTAGAATACCAGTGCCGAAGTATATTCTGCAGTTAATCATTCATACAACCATATCAAGCTGGCGGGCTCAGTACGTTAACATCTCCACTGGCATTGAGCACGAATTTCAGAGAATCATAAACCAGAGTATTTTGTTGGAATACCCGTTCTGCCACAAGAAGAAGTTACCTCATGCTTCTGCCGGTTGCTTATATGGGGAGTATAAATATCATGTAACATAGACTTTTCTGTAATTGACTCATAACGCAACGGAGGCAGTTATTCAGAATTCGTAAAGCTACAGATACAAGACAGTATTTTGCAGGTTTTGGGTATTTAGTATTTTATTGAAAACCAGTATCTGATAAAAATGATAACCCCCTTAACATGCAACTGAATAACTATTGTACAATTATGGAACATAGCCTCTAAATAATGCAGATGGAGGAGGTAATAAATAAAACAACAGATAACACATTGTTTAAAATGGATAATATGTATCTTGTTATTGATAAATGCACAAATAGACAATAAAAAAACAGGTTGGCAGTATAAGTTAATATTATTAAATAATGTTATTACCATTAATATGTCAAAGTTGTTGTTTATGGCTGAACCCCCATCTTTATTTTGCGATTGAGTGTGATGTTTTTTTGATTAACTCAAGTGTATCAATGGGTTTTAAATATATCCGGCAAACAGCTAATTTTGGGGATATTGGTATTAATAATTTTATTTCATAGTATGGACAAGATAATCATGTAAAATAACACATATACAAGTGGTAATCTAAATAAGAAGTTTCAGTCTGCATGTGATATGGATATTGTTAATGTCAAAGGAATTAAGATAATCAGTATAGAGAATAGAAGAGGCATTTGTTGTTTTTCTGTAACCGTGAGTCATGACTCAAAGTTAAGTGCAGGAGTTGTCGTGAAGAATATGATTATATGGTGTGTGGTATTGTTTCTCCCATTAACCATTTGTAACAAAACTATAGCTGCTTTCACTCTGGGGGGGACTCGTTTTATTTATGAAGAGGGGAGAAAAAATACTTCCTTTGATGTAACTAATGACGCAGACAACACTTACGGAGGACAAGTCTGGATAGACAATCAAAGCAAGAACAGTGGTGTATATATGGTGCCAACACCACCGTTTTTTAAGTTGGCACCGAAACAGACACAAATTCTACGTATTCTGAAAACAGAAGGAGGAGTTCCTTTACCTGAAGACAGGGAGTCCTTATTTTGGTTAAACGTACAGGAAATACCTCCCAAGGCGGAGAAAGCTGATGATCCCATTTTATCCATTGCCTTGAACAGCAGGGTCAAGCTTTTTTACCGGCCAAGGAGTCTTGTTCAGGGGCGTAATGGCGCGGAGAAAAGGATGAAACTGATTCAAAAAAGTGGTATCACTTTTCTGAAAAATCCGACACCGTACTATTTTGCAATAACAAAGGTAAAAGTGAATGGTCAAAATATCCATTTGAGTAAGGAAGAGGAAGTGGCTGTTTCTGTAATGGCTCCGTTTAGTGAACTGGCGGTGAAAAGCATTCCTGCATGTACAAAAGCGATAAATGTTGAAACCATCAATGACTGGGGAAACGTAGAGCATTACACCCTGAAAGGAGAGAGAGGTGAATATAAATGTGACTTGTGATGAGAATTCGGAAGTGAAGACCGCATTGACACCTGCAGGGGCATTTCAGGCAAATGCAAATCATGTAGATCTGTATTCTGTCGATAATCCGACGTTAAAAGTAGTGAGTTGTGGCTGACATTACAGAATGGAAACCTACCCCCGATGGGGAAACTGTGCCGGAAGTATCTCACTGACATCATTCTGTGAGGGAATCACATCAGGCACTGTGAGAAACAGATACACACTGAAACCTTTTGTCCACGGTACTTGGGGGGGGGGAGGGGGCAGGTAAGTATCACCCTAGCGTTTGATGTTGTTTATCGCTGAGAATGGCCACAAAAAGGCTGACTTGAATTTATAGATAAAGGGTAAAAATTGATTACTGATTACAAGTAGCAGATATTTTTTTAACTTTGGCGACTGTAAAAAAAGGTGTGGGTAATGAAAAAACTGTTATTGGGATTTTGCATTAGTGTATTCTTTTGTTCAAATTCAATGGCCGGAGTCACTACACTGAAGACGGGAAGTGTTCGGGGAGATTACGAAGTTCACTTCACGGCTGACGTTAGTGGTATAGAAACAGTTTCTCAAGGTAAGCAATTAAAACTTCTCGTGTTCGGTAGTGCAAATGGGCGTCCTGCTGGAGATCAAAGACCAGACTGGTGGGACGGTCTTTGTACTATGGACGGACAACTACTGACGCGAAATACCGAACGAGTTACATCATATATAGTTAATATTCCACCGCTTGAACAAAGTAATAGTAAAAAAATTGTGTGTAACCTTCATGGTACAATCGGAGGGATTATGCAAAATCCACGTATTGCCATTGCTGTAGATACCATAGCATCAGGTGCAATATTTGATCACGGGCCTGGATGGAGTGGGTTAAAGGTGTACGGAACTGCAAATAAAGTGGGGGATGCCCCCCAGAGTTTTGCGCCCAATAGCGATGGCAAACAATATGTGGTAACTATAGGACAACCGGATAAAATAAGAGAGTTTAACATCGAGTATGCCGACTCAGTAACACTCATGGCGAAGCAGGAAAGACCTGTACAAATATTGAAAACAACAGATACTGTATTGGCTTCATATGCAAGCTCCCTACCGTTGAAGGTTACAAGATTCGAGAATTCTTCGGATATAATGACCAAGGGTATAAGTACAGGTGTACGAGAGTTATGGGTACGAGCAATACCCACTGGCAATGTGGGGCGAATTGATGGAACTATGACTATTACTATTACCTCAAGATAATAACAGGAGGAGGGGGGCACGCCCCCGTTTTCCGTAAACATTTTCTGCAATTTTTTACTTAAATGGCTGTAATTCAAATAGCCTGTGAATAAATTGACAACTATTCAAATGCAACTAGTAAAGTAATGCATAAAGAAAAAATGGCAAAAAAAACAATAAGCAAAATGAAAATAATTTTATTTAACATGGTTGTCACGCTCTTAATTACTTTGTTAATCAAAAGATTAATTGACTTATTGTACCTACAAAGTAATTTACCATAGTGAGTAGTGCAAATTTCAATACAGAGTTAAACTAAGAGATAATATTTGTACAAGCAGTTTATTTTTTTACACGTATATTGGCTCGCTCCTTTTCTAGTTGGTTAATTTTCTGATTTAACACATTTCGCTTGGATAAATCTGTTACCCCTCCCATCTGGCTTCGTATTTCATCAATTTTCATCTGTAAAAACAGTTTTTTCTGTTGCACTGACTTCATCTGCTTAACAGATAGTATTACTAAGTTACTGACGCGGTTTGCATGTTTCTTGAGAGCATTCGTGTGATTATTCATATCAACAGAGAGTATCTTTAAAGCCGCTTCCTCACTTTCTGTATTCACTTTTGTATTTAATTCTGCTGCAACACCGATATCAGTAACCAGAATTGCCGCTATCATAAACAAAGTCAGTATCAGAATTATATTTCCCTTTATCATATATTTAATTTTAGCATACATATATATCAACCATACCATCTTCTATAAAACGAGCCTCAAAAATATCAGGTCCTCGGCAATGAATCATTTGATGGCACACTAAAAGCACCTGCTACTCGCAGGCAGATTCTATTATTTGGAGGCAATTATTACACAACCTTTAACACGCCATTCATGCGATAATGACAATTATCTCAGCCAACAAATAACCAGAAAATGTCTGAGTATAGTTCGTGTCATAATATAGTTTACGATAGGACGATGAAATATAATAAAAGCCACTCCTCATTTGTTAATTTTAAACAACCCTTCTTTCTTTGTTTTTGCTTTTTGTGACTCACTAAATAAAAAAGACTTTACTTTCTTCGTACTGGTAACACCTGTGAAAGTTTGCGCAGACTGTCGGGGCTATATGGATGTTCCAACAACACCATCGTTCAGATCACACAATCTGTTCGGATTTTGTACCGCATTAAAAGCTGTAATACCAGGAGTTCCGCCTTCCTGGTCATTATTGGTACAAAAATTAAAGTAATGAGGAGGCACTCCCTGAAACAATACCTCCACTTTCTTCGCAAGTCCTCCCTGCATGTACGTCCGGCAAAGTCAGGATAAAGAGCCTTCGTCCCGGATACCCATGAATACATACCATACACCTGGGGGCCAACATCTGCGTTACCCCCCCGTTAATCTCCCTGATAACCAATATTATTGGTTGTTCTGCCATCATCACTCCAGTTAACCACTGTGGATGAAGTTCCATATGGATGCATGACACTGAATTCAGTATCATTAATAAAACGCTGGTACTCCTGTTATCGTACTAGTTACAGCCCTGCGTCCAATGACGTTATCAGCCCCACAATAGTCATCATCACCGGCCAACGTAATCGAACCATGGCTGACATTGGCTGCCGGCAGTAGAAGATAAATTTGTAGAACTGAGTAAGGTTAAGTTAGATGCAAAAACAGAGTTTATATAGCCATATGAAATCAAAAACCTTTATTAAAAAATCCTTTCTATAAGAAAGAATGCATACAATGATAAAATCAAGTGATATATAAATTACTGTTCAATCCATTAAATGAAAGAGATTATGTGTTTGTAAGCGTTTCTGGTTTCTGTTAAAGTTTCGAATTCTTTCAACAATAAACCACTTTAGCTGAAGCACTTTGTTAGTACTGACTAAAAACATAATGCACGAATAGATAATAAAAGAAGTCCGCACATTAAATACACTTAAGATTTAACAGCCCGACAACAGAGAAATGTAGGCATTATCTCTGTAAAGGAGTAATGAGGGTAAATATGAATATGCATCAATACTGTCGGATGTTCGTTGTGATAGCGGAAATATTGTTACTGGCAACCACAGCTTCCAGTCAGGCAGCAACAGTGACCAAGCCAACAGCGAATAGCGCTGTTATCACTATACCTGTGACCATAATCAACCAGCAAAGTACCTGTAAAGTGAGCTTTGAGGGAGCCAATGTGTCAGGAAGTGCTTATACCTTCCAGGAAACGCTGTTGAAAGGACAGACCCAGAACCACCCACCTTTTCAGGCTATAGTGACTTGTGATGGTGATTCGGAAGTGAAGACCGCATTGACACTGCGGCCTGCAGGGGCATTTCAGGCAAACGCAAATCATGTAGATCTGTATTCTGTGGATAATCCGACAGTTAAAAGTGGTGAGTTGTGGCTGACATTACAGAATGGAAACCTGGCTCCGATGGGAGACAGTGCCGGCAGTATCTCACTGACACCATTCTGTGAGGGAGTCACATCAGGCTCCGTGAGAAACAGCTGTACACTGAAACCGGTGACCAGTATTTTGTCCACGGCACCAGGAGGGCCGGTAAGTACCACTCTGGCATTTGATGTTGTTTATCGTTGAGAATGGTTACAAAAAGGCTGACTTGAATGGAGTAATATAATAAAGGGTAAAATTGATTACTGATTACAAGCAGTAGTAGATGTTTTTTTACTTTGGAGAGCATAAGAAGGGGGTAATGAACAATGTTATTGGGAGTTTACGTTAGTGTATTCTTGTGCTCAAATTCAATGACCGGAGTTACTACACTGAAGACAGGAAGTGTTCTGGGAGATTACGAAACACTCTTTACGGCGGGTATTAGTGGCATGGATACTCAATATTGAGTGTTGCCATGGATTATACCGTCATATTATTCCCATCATAAACACTGTATCATTAGATATATCCCTTCCTGTTTTTTTTTCGGTCCATTCAGCACCGCTATTGGTGATTTATCTTTTGATACAGTGATAAAATTGATATCCCATTGGGGGGGGGCAACTTAGGTTAGTTGTATCTCAATGCGCTTTCGCTTCCACTATAATATATTGCGGTTTCTGTCGTTTACTTCCTGTCAACTCAATATTTCGCATTCGCAGTTTAGGTGATAATTATGTCAAATTAAAACGTAACTTTTTTATGGTTATCATTGAGCCAGGAACATATTTATCAATTTTATTATTGTTTTGCACAATAAGACAATCATTGGATTTTCTTTTAATTTTTAATGTTAGGGCGGTGATGTTCAATGTCCCGCTGATGTTGTTTTTTCATGATGTAAAAAAGCAACATCAAGCAACGGATGCAGATGAGTTCATTTTATTAAGGAAAATTTTCTATATTAAACCGAGGTTTATGGGAATATGAAAAAATATATTATTGCATCTATTGTTGGCATGGGAATTATGAGTGGAACTGTAGCTCATGCAGCTGACAACGAAGTAACTTTCTTAGGCGCTGTCAACACAACGACTTGTAATTTAACTACTTCTGTAAATGGTGCCGTTCAGCCAAACCAAGTTGTTCAGTTAGGTACTGTTGCGGTAAATCAGGAAGGTACGCCTGTTAATTTTGCCATGAAGCCTGCTAACCCGAATGATCCAGGGTGTAAAGGGTTAGATGCTACTAAAACTGTCACTGTCTCTTGGGCTTCAGCTGCTCTGAATGCTGATGGTTTTGGTGCAACCAGCGGCGCAGCAACAGATGCTACTGTTATGGTCAATAACCTGAATGCAAAAACTCCTAATAAGGCTGTGAATGTAAATGCCAGCACTGTGGAATTTAGCGGTGATGTTCTGAACACTGACGGTCTGAAATTCCAAGCCAAGTTGAAAGGTGGCGCTACTGAAGGTGACTTCAAATCTGTAGCATCTTTCGCAGTGGCTTATAAATAATTAGCCATTAAATAAAACAGAACCCTGTTTTATTTTTTTCGGAGAGACACAATACTTGTATTGTGTCTCTCCAGACTTGATATTTTTGTGACTCTACATAGTGAGTTGATTACATCCCCACTTCCGCTTATATCTCCAATTATTTAATTATCTGATGGTATGCAGGGGATTTTAAAAGTTCCTGAGAGGAGGGGGGCGTGTTATTTCATCAACGTTTATTTAAACTATCTACGTTGAGTCTTGCATTAGTTTCACACTTTTCTTTTGCAGGTAATGACTCAGAACTAAACCTGGATTTTTTACAGGGTATGAGTACTATTCCTTCTGTATTAAAGTCAGGTTCTGATTATCCGGCAGGACAGTATTATGTTGATGTCATTGTTAATCAGGAAAACGTGGGTAAGGCCCATTTGTCTATTACGCCGCAGGAAGAATCAGCGAACGCCCTGTGTTTAACTGCAGATTGGTTGAAAACAGCAAGGGTTCCTGTTCGCCTGGAAGGGTATGTATCCACTTTTGATGCAGCAAAGCAGTGTTACGTTCTCAGTCGTAATCCTTATACAAAAGTGGATTTCAGCTATGGTTCCCAAAGTTTAGTATTCAGTATCCCCCAGACGTTTTTAGTCAACAAGACGGATCCCAGTCGCTGGGATTACGGCGTACCGGCAGTTCGCCTGAAGTACTCAGCTAATGCCTCGCAGACATCGGGGCAAAGTACCAGTGCCTATGCGAATGCTGACCTGATGGTCAATTTCGGGCGCTGGGTGCTGGACAGTAACATGAGTGCGTCGCGGTATTCTGACGGCTCAGGTGAGTTCACTGCCCGGGATATCACTCTTTCAACAGCCATCAGTAAGATTCAGGGGGATTTGTTGCTGGGGAAATCCCAGACCCGGAACTCACTTTTTACTGATTTTGGTTTTTACGGGGCAGCGCTGCGCTCCAATAGTAATATGCAACCTTGGGAGGCACGGGGCTATGCTCCGCTTATTTCTGGTGTGGCCAACTCCAGTTCCCGGATCACCATTACCCAGAGTGGATACACTATTTATTCGAAGGTTGTGCCACCTGGCCCGTACCAGCTGGATGATGTCCGCGCCGTAGGGAACGGTGACCTTGTGGTAACAGTGGAGGATGCGTCAGGCCGAAAAACTACCACAACATATCCGGTCACCACTCTCCCGACACTGCTGCGTCCCGGAGAAATTGAATATAACCTGGCAGCAGGACGCAAATCCAGCAATTACAAGCTGAAAGAACCTTTTGCAGACGGTGAGTCAGGAATGTTCTGGATGGGGAGTCTGGGATATGGTTTTGATACGACCACTCTTAATGTTGCCTCTATTTTACATGGTAAATATAAGGCGGGAGGGGTGAGTGTGACCCAGTCGCTGGGGAGCTTCGGGGCAGTGTCAGCGGGAGTGAACCTGTCTCATGCAGAGTATGATAATGGTGATAAGAAGCACGGTCACAGTGTCAGTGCCAAGTATGCAAAAAGTTTCTCTGATACCACAGACCTTCAGCTACTGGCGTATCGTTACCAGAGTAAAGGATATGTGGAGTTTGCGGATTTTTACAGTACTGACCGATATACCCGTTATAACACGAAATCCCGTTATGAAATGCGGGTGTCCCGGCGACTGGGAAATAGTAATCTCAGCTTGTCTGGGTGGCAGGAAGATTACTGGTGGCTGAACGGAAAAGCTATTGGTGGTGATATTTCCTTTAGTACCACTGTTTTTGATGGTGTATCTGTTTTTCTGAACGGTAGTTACAGTAAGCGTCCATATCTGGACAAGGCAGATTATAGTACATCGCTTTCTTTTAGTATTCCGTTCACATTAGGAGGGGTTCGTTATTATAACACAACGGGTCTAAGTTATGATCGTAGTGGTCAGTTGGGGCTGAATAGTGGAGTATCTGCAAGTCCAACAGAGCGTTTAAGTTACAGCTTGAACACGAATTTGACCAACAGGAAAACCCGTAGTTTGAGTGCTAGTTTATCTTATGGTTTTGATGCTATTCAGACCAATATGGCGGTAACAAAAGATCGAGACGCTACAACGTTATCAGGTAGTGTGAGTGGCACAATTCTGGGGACAACAGACAGTGGTCTGTTGATGACAAAGGAGACCAGTAATACGCTGGGAGTGGTACGCATTCCGAATGTAAAAGGTGTGCAGGTGAATGGTTCGGCACCGACCAATAGTAAAGGCTACACTGTAGTGAGCCTGTCGGATTATTCTTTGAACCAGGTCAGTGTAAATATGGAGAATGTACCAGACAACCTGGAGCTACAAACTACATCCTATAATGTAGTTCCGACAGAAAGTGCTGTTGTTTACCGGGAATTTGGTGCAGAGCATGTGTTGCGTTACATCTTACAGGTGAAAGAACGGGATGGTCGGGTACTTAACGGGGGAAGTGCACAGACAGAGCAGGGACTGGATGCAGGATTTATAGCTGGAAACGGTGTACTACTGATGAACATGTTAAGTGCTCCATCACAGATCACTGTTAAGCGGGGAGATGACAGTGTCTGTCATTTTTCAGTGAAAGGTATTGTACCCAATTCCGGAAAAGTTCAGGAGGTTTATTGTGAATAAGATTGCGAGAGGGGGACTTGTATTCCTGTTGTCCTTAGTTGTAAGTGGGCAAGCAATGGCAGCTTTTGTGTTGAATGGAACTCGTTTTATCTATGAGGAAGGGAAAAAGAATGTTTCATTTGAAGTAACTAACCAGGCGGACGAAACTTTTGGTGGTCAGGTATGGATAAACAATACCACTCAAAATAATGGTATGGTCTATATGGTACCTGCACCTTCGTTTTTTAAAGTCAGGCCAAAAGAAAAGCAAATTATTCGTATCATGAGAACTGCCAGTGTCCTGCCATCAGACAGAGAATCCTTGTTCTGGCTGAATGTTCAGGAGATTCCTCCGAAGCCAAAAGTTTCTGAAGGTAATGTTCTGGCGGTAGCCGTGAATACAAAAGTAAAGTTGATTTATCGACCGAAAGCCTTAGTTACAGGACGTCATGATGCCGAGAAAAAAATGCAAATAATACATCGTGGAACTGAAACATACTTGGTAAATCCAACGCCTTACTATTTTGCTGTAACCGGAATAACTGTAAACGGACAACCAGTAAAACTAAGTGATACGGTAATGGATAAGATTTCTCAGTTTGCACCAAAGAGTGAAGTGGCACTGGGACATCTGTCCCTGAACGGAACAATAATGGTGCAGGCAGTTAATGACTGGGGAGGAATGCAAAAATATACTTTGGAATAAACTTACAATAAACAATTTTATAAAATTGTTTAATTTTTGTAAAATTAATATTGTGGTATAAACCATACTTGTTTGTAGTTCTTCTCAACAGAGAGCCCCAGCCTGTTCTGCGTGCGAAAGGGATACTTTCTGGCCCATGGTCGTTTAATATGCGACCATGGGTACAATATTGTGCGCTAAGATGGGATAGTAATGGCTGACACCAGTTCAGTTTATCAAGAAGTATTATCAGGTTGTAGTCTATATAATAGAATAGATTTGCCATTATTTACTGCATTCAGATAAATCACTATTTCTCCAGGCATTTGGTGAACAGACAGGTTCATCAATGTTTCATTTCATCAGCAGGTGAGTGCTGAAGGGGTTATCCGTATTGTTGTGGGCATACGACTCGTCGGCCAAATCACTGACTGGAGATTCAACACACATAATATCGCTGAGGAGTAGAGAGTGCCTTACGGGATGGTACGGTAGGCTGGAAACTTTCCTGTTTCTGACTGTGAGTATTGGCTATTGCTTTTCGGCTTGTCACAGCAGTTGACTGGCTGTCAGGGAGATGAAACGGAAGAAGCTTGTATCTGATCTGAAGGCGAAGTTTCTTGATTCAGTTTTACGTCACTTACTTTGTTTTCTGTCATAAAAAACCGCACCGAAGTGCGGAAAAATACAAATATAATCCAAAAGTCACTAATGATGAGATCAGAATGTAAGAACCAATAACTGATAATATAGTATAAATGTATATTCAGTACTTGTTTTTGCTTTTTGTGACATTCTTACCGGTACAGGCGTGGCGGTCAGGAACATGTTGCTATCCCTAATTTTTTCATTTTTTGAAGCGATTCATGTTAAGTTATGAAGTATTATAGCAACAAATTTGGGATAGGATGCTGATACTTATCTAGGGGAGATCACTTACAAACTGGAGCGAGAGGATTAAAGCTTCAGTTGGTGCTGAATACAGCGAAATAAGCCTTAACGCTGACAGTACAAAAAATTACCGAAGAAAAAATAAATGATGTCGGAAACCGAGCAAGTGACGTTGTCGCAGGTTTACAGATTCAAAAACTTAACCATATTGATTTGTTATGTGAAAACTGGCCTGGTATACCAGAACAGGAACCATACAGCGCACAGTCCCGTTCAGACATTGCCCCGATTATCTCAAATGTAAAATACCGGAAGTTTTCTTACTAATTAGTGGTATTTTTCAGGTTATATACACCTGTATATATTGGCATTTCCTGTCCTGAACAGGGGAAATATATCTGCGCACTACTCATTGTATGAGTATATTCTTTATTTCTGCAGACTGATACTGAAATTATTATTATCCATATATAAAGTCAGCATCAGGATGCTGGTCGTCATCTCAACAGGCTGTGGTCAACAACCACGTTGTGCACCTTCTCCCTTTCTCTGTATTCTCCGATCCCATTCATCCTGGCATTACCCCAAAAACGGCAAACCAGCCCTCAGCCCGCGCCACGACTGGCTTAATACGGGATCCCTGCTGCAAAACGTACCTTTACGTATTTGGTTTTACCCGCAATAATGCGTGATAAGCAAACAAAAGGATCCGCGCGCTGCGATTTATTGTCGTGGAAGGATCCGGGCGTTCAGGTCAGAATACCTGTATCCATAAACAGTGCGTGTGCTACGTGAAAAATAACTCATGAACAATGTCATTCCCCTGCAGAATTCACCAGAACGCGTCTCCCTGTTACCCATTGCGCCGGGGGTGGATTTTGCAACAGCGCTCTCCCTGAGAAGAATGGCCACTTCCACAGGGGCCACACCGGCCTACCTGCTGGCCCCGGAAGTGAGTGCCCTTCTTTTCTATATGCCGGATCAGCGTCACCATATGCTGTTCGCCACCCTCTGGAATACCGGAATGCGTATTGGCGAAGCCCGGATGCTGACACCGGAATCATTTGACCTGGATGGAGTAAGACCGTTTGTGCGGGTCCTGTCCGAAAAAGTGCGTGCGCGACGCGGACGCCCGCCAAAAGATGAAGTCCGCCTGGTTCCGCTGACGGATATAAGCTATGTCAGGCAGATGGAAAGCTGGATGATCACCACCCGGCCCCGTCGTCGTGAACCATTATGGGCCGTGACCGACGAAACCATGCGCAACTGGCTGAAGCAGGCTGTCAGACGGGCCGAAGCTGACGGAGTACACTTTTCGATTCCGGTCACACCACATACCTTCCGGCACAGCTATATCATGCACATGCTCTATCACCGCCAGCCCCGGAAAGTCATCCAGGCACTGGCTGGTCACAGGGATCCACGTTCGATGGAGGTTTATACCAGAGTTTTTGCGCTGGATATGGCTGCCACGCTGGCAGTGCCTTTCACCGGTGACGGGCGGGATGCTGCAGAGATCCTGCGTACACTGCCTCCCCTGAAGTGACGGCATACACGCTTCCTTATATAAGTAGTGGTAAGCAGAACAGACATAACATAAGCTGGAGCAGGTAGATAAGCTGTAGTGAGTAAGCCATGTTTTATGAAGGGAGCAATGCCTCAGCATCAGGTTACGGGGTGACTCACGTAAGGGACAGGCAGATGGCAGCTCAGCCACAGGCAGCACTGCAGGAAACTGAATATAAACTGCAGTAAGCAGACCACTCACTGCACCTGATAATATAAGCTGTAGTCAGTAAAGGAGCACTCTTCACTGACTACAGTTTATGTTCAGCGGGATTTGAAGAGTTTTTCCAGGTCATCCAGCGTGATGCCCAGTTTTTCAAGCAGGGCAAGTTTCTCCGCCATCTCCGGACTGACTTTTTCCGCAGGTGAAGGTGGCAACGGATTTTCCTTACTCTCATCATTCGGTGCTTTTAACCGGGGACGCCGGTAGTGAATGCAGAAGAGTTTTGTCCGCCCCCGCTGGATCTCCGTGTAATCAAGATATCCAATCTCGCGCAGCTGCTCCATTGCCCGTCTGACCGTCTGGTTCTGGGAAAATACAGGAGACTTCAGATTGAGGCGTGCACGCAGCCGCGCCAGCGATATCGGTGCCGGATCCCGGGGCAGGCTCTCTATAAAGGTGTAGAGTGCCTGGGCGGACTCCCGTCGCTTCAGGGCATTAATGGCCTTAAGCTGAAGAAGGACCTTTCTGTCAAACTGGTACAGTTCAAAAAGGCGGGGATCAGCCTGTAACTGAACAATATCCCGTTCAGTATCGTAGTAGGCTGACTGTACCAGATGGGTGATGTATTCCCGGGTGTGCTTCTCATCGGTGCGGGAAAAGGAGATCACGGTACCGGCAATGCGTTTCAGGGAAGGGCTGATGCGCTCACGCAGCCTGCGTGATGACTGGCTTGAGGGTATACCACACAGTTTTGCAAACTCAACAAAAGGCAGTTCAACTTTGTCACCAATCACGTTATGGCGGGCAAAGGAATGAATGATCCCCACCCAGGTCTTGAAATCGTTATCCATATCCAGGCGGGGGCCAGTGATCTCAACCTTATCGAATCCCTCAGCACGGGCCAGGGAAAGACGTGTCAGCTCTTCCGTGGCATCAGTACGTGACAGTGTATTTTTTTTACTGTTCTTCAGTGATTTAAGGGTCGGTACAAAAACGCCCAGACGCATCAGCGCCACAGGTTGTACGGTGTTGTTATTGTTTGGTGTCAGTGTCACCAGCTCACCGGACGACTTATCCACCTCGCCGAACAGTTTTTTGATGTCTGAATTTTCGTTTTCCAGAAAGCCTCCTGCCTGTGGACAGTAAAAGAATAAACAGAAAATCGTGTGTCAGAACCCCGTCAACTGACTGAAGAAAAACCTGCAGTCTGTATTTAACAACTGAGTCTGGCGTACTGACCATAGTTTATGTCATTAACTTACTTCAGTATATGCATTACTGAATACAGCTTATCATGAACCTGTTACAGTTTATCCATAACATGCCACCGCTTATGTGAACGTGGTCCCGGCCCATGAGTGACAAGGTTGACAGCGATATGGGGATCTTTAATGGATCCTTTGTTGATCATTCATGGATCTGTTTACTGGATCGGGCCTCTGGATATGTGGATAAATCATTCCAGAAAAACAACGTACACTACCGATTATGAAGGCTTCAGGGCGTACCTGCTCACTGTAACTACAGATATATTGCGCTTCCTCGCCGGTTCGCGGGCTTCGCCCGGTCACCGGTCTGCGGCGAGCACTGTTTTTTCTGAAGTCTGTCTTTACAGGTAATTTTTGACGGAATCTGCCGTACTTCCTGAGCGCACGGTCATATTCCGAAGTACACCTCATATGCGTGTTTCAATGCCAGGGATTGTGTATACAAACTACAGGCAAAGTCTGGTTATCACCGGTGGTAGGCTGCTCCGATGGAAACATGGTGAACTGATTGATACCATGCCGGATAACTCTGTCAGCGCCAGTGATATAAGACGGTCAAAGATCGTGGCGTTGACATGCTGGCATGTTTTTACGGGGTGACGCTTTCATTAACCTGTACACGAACTTTTATTCCGGCATCATGACAGGCCTGCAGCCACTGCGCCACTTCCAGCGGATCGCCCTCCCGGCGTACCACCCTGCCTTCTCTGTTCCATAACTGCAGACAGGTACTGCCGTCGAGACGTACCACAAAATCCCCACGGCAGGCCTGATACGTCATGCCGTTCAGCTCCACCGCCAGATCAGTGGCAGAAGTGCCGTCTGCGGGCAGACCTGATGCCGGGACCAGCGGCAGTACGACGACTTCTGCCGCGCGCTGTTCTGCCCGGAGGCGGTCCTGTTCTGCCAGCAGCAGAGGCTGTGCCACGGCCCGGCCGGCGTCCGTCAGCTCGACAGCCAGCTGCAGATTCGGGGCGCGCAGGGTGCGAAGCCAGCCTGATGCTTCCATGCGCCGGCAGGAGGCGCGCAGGTTTGGTCCGTAGACCGGGGCTTCCCCGCTTCGCTCCAGCACCCGTTCTATGTCCCGAGTCAGCACGGGTCCAGGCCGTTTTTCATCAAGGGCAGCCAGCACAATCAGCACTCTCCGCTGCAGTGGCGACGGTCGGCGGCTCTGGGTCATTACCTGTCATCCTCCGGCCAGATGAGCTTTCTGAGGCGCTGAAAGTCGGCGTCAATGAGCTCCTGTCTCTTTATGGCATTCATTGAGGCATAGCCATTTATGGCCAGTTCATGCCAGAAGATCAGCACTGCTCCGGCTTTGGCTGACTCGCAGAGATAAATTGCGCCCTGGCTGTCCAGATTGCATTCCCGGATGCGTCGTTCCGCAAACCGGGTCAGTTGTTCATAGCTGAGTGAAAACACCCTTTCTTCATCCATCCTGCACACTCCATCTGATAATGTCCTGTTAAGAAATAAATCATATCTTGAATCATTTATTTCTGCTCCTGTAAACATTATATCAGATATGATTATGTGATTAATGATAAATATCATATCTGATATGATTTCATGTGTTTTGCTTGATTATCATATTAGTTGCTGGTTTTCCGCCGCGCAGATCCGGTTTCTGGTGAAGTCGGAGCCCACCATCTCCGAGTATTTGATAAGCCAATTCTTGTATCCCTTTGCCTTTATTATCTTTTTGGTTTTCAGAAGTTATAATGCCTGTTAAATCAACAATGTTGGAAGATCAACATGAGAAGACCATCCCGAACTGAAGCACTGATGCCAGTACTGAGTGCTAACAAAGCTCAGGAAGAACAGATTAACACCTCCTATGAACCACTGACTCCCTCAGTCATTACAGATGAAAAAGCACAAAGCTATATCGAAGCTTTGAATTTTGCCTGTTCTCGCCCGGATATCAGAAATATTGCAGTAACAGGGCCGTACGGGGCCGGTAAAAGTTCGGTATTACTGACATGGGAAAGGGCGGAGGATAATGACTTTCGGGTGATGACCGTATCACTGGCTGACTTTGAAATGCAGCGGGCATACCCCGGAGATTCGCTGTCAGTTGAGGGTAAGCCCGACTATGATGATAACGAAAAAAAAGCGGGAAAAGCCGAAGAGAAAACAATCGAGTACAGCATCCTGCAACAACTGCTCTATAAAGAGAAAAAAAGTGTGTTACCCTATTCCCGTCTGGAGCGCATTTCTGACGTAAGTGCGTGTCAGATAGCCATGATGACGGCCAGTCTGTTATTCATACTGGCTTCGACGGCAACTGGTCTGCTTTTTCTTTTCCCGGATTACATCCGGGAAAAGCTCTCCCTGTCGCCAGAACTGAGTCAGTTTCTGCTGGAGTTGCCTGTACTCGCTAGGTTTGGTAGCGCCGGGATATTTCTTTTTACTGCTTTATTCTTTGCACTGAAGAAATTGCACCGTACAGGGGTATTTGATCGGCGTGTAAGTATTGATAAAGTTGACATACTGAAAGGTGCCATTACAACACGCCCTGCGGCCCCTTCTCTTCTCAATGTGTACATTGATGAAATCGTCTACTTTTTCGAACAGACACAATACAATGTAGTCATATTTGAGGATCTTGACCGTCATAATGACGGAGCCATTTTTATCAAACTCCGGGAAATAAATCAGCTTATCAATAACTGCCTCTCCATAGACAATCCTGTCCGATTTATCTACGCTGTCAGGGATAATCTTTTCATAACACCAGAATCACGGACAAAATTTTTCGATTTCGTCATACCAGTAATCCCAGTAATGGACAGTGAGAATGCTTCTGAGCATTTTCTAAGTAAATTTACACTTGATGAACTCAGGCAGGAAGGATTCAAAGACTGCCTTGCCAGACTGGCTCTTTTTATTCCTGATATGCGGGTTATGCATAACATTGCGAATGAATTTCGTCTTTACCGGAATATTGTGAATAATGGAGGAGATTTAAAGCGTCTTATTTCACTGATCACCTATAAAAACCTTTATGCTGAAGACTATCACAGGATAGATCAGAAAAAAGGAATGCTTTATAGCATTGTATCTGAATATACATCAGGTAAATTAAGAGAGGATTATTGCAATAATCTAAAGAACAAAATTGAAACGTGTCTAACTGAACTATCTAAACTACATAATGAAGAAGTGGTCACTGAACATGAGTTAAGAAGTGAAATTTTGCGGCCATATATCAGTGAAAAAACAGCACCCCGATTACATATTATGACAAGTACAGGAGGGCAATATGATTTTGATGATGTAATCCAAAATGAAAATTCATTTCTTTCTTTGCTGAGCAACCAAATAATCAGCATTAAACCTAGTGGATATAACATTACTATAACAACAATCGATAAAAAAACAGCTCAGGTTATGAAGGAGGAATATCAGGAAAGAATAGCGATTATTCAAAAGAAACTAAATAATGATGTTTCTCGATTGGAGGAAAATATTAAAAAAAACAGGTGCGAGATTCAGAATGCATCCTCGAATGATCTTGCTTTTTTCATCAATAAAATGGGGAGATCAGGTTTCGAAAGATATATTGCATGTTGTTCAACGCCTGAACAACATGACGGAGAATCCATTACTGATAATGCCGCAAATATTGATTTTATTTATTTCCTTCTATCTCATGGTTATCTTTCCACTGACTATATGGCCTACCGATCAGTCTTTATGCCAGGTAGTCTGAGCACGGAAGACAATAACTTTATCAGGGCTGTGACGTCAGGAAGATTACCTGATGAAACGGCAAAAATGCCCCTCAGCAATATTGCTAACACAGTAGCAAAATTGCATGGACTGGGCATACTGATGCATGACAATGCATGGCATCCTCAGATTCTCTGGTACCTCATGCGCAATGATACGAACTCTCTGAAGACTATCATGAGGATGCAGGCAGAGGTCGGAGCCGAACGGCGGATGGTAAGACTGGCCAATGAGATCTTCCCCCTATGGGAACCTGCTGCGCAGCGGGAATATATCAGATTAATGGTCGACGGGGATGGTCATTTATCCACTATGATCCACCAGATTGGGAGCCTGAATGATACCGTAGCTGAACAAAATCTTCTCCCGGTATTACTGTCCTTACCGATACTTTCTTGGGAAGCCGTCTCTCAGATAACTCGGGAAGAACTGCAGAGACTCATCGATTTGCAATTTAATCTCGTAACGTCCTTACCGGAGAATTGTGCGCAGTTTTTCTGTGAAAACCTGCGGAATTCAGGTTGTCGCCTGACTAACATTCCTTTGGCCCGGAGTGACTCTGGGCAGGAAACATTGCATTTGGTGGTACAGAAAAAATTGTGGACCTATTCCACGTTAAACCTGCAAAACATTTGTTTCTCACTTTCTCATGAGTCAGAGAATAACAGTGATACCTTCCGTAAGAAGCCTGTTGCTTTAATAAAATCGCTTCGTATTCCGAACCTTGAAAAATATGTTTATGAAAACATATCATCATTCATTCGTGATGTTTTTATACACTCTGAAGAAAATGATCTCATTCCTGATTTTCTTAATTCGACATTCGTTGACTGGGATGATGCAAAGTACATGACAGAAAGTATGAGCTTCGTACTGGAAGACGTATCAGTTATCCTGAACAAAGAGAATACCGAAACAACAGAAATTTCTTATGATCAAAACCTGTATTCACTTCTGGCTCATCATAATCATATTACCCCTTGCTGGAATAATGTTATTTCTCTACTGAGTGAAGATGCGTCACTTGCTGGTGATACTTTTTGTGAGTGGCTTAATATTAATTATTATTTATTGCCAAATGACTCGTTGCCTTTGACTGATGTTCAGTTCTCGCAATTACTTATTAAGGCTGTTACATCACCTCATATCAGTAAAGAAGCGTTAATAGCGATAACCATGGCATTTAGGATAACTCTTATTAATGTGCCAGAAAACTTACCACTGAATAATGCTGCGGTACTAATCAAGCAAAAATGGCTGGCACCAACCAGTACTGTGTTTGAACAACTTTATCAGGCACTGTACGAAGAAGGTGACAAACTGACATCACTACTTTATGCACTTATTTGTGCCCGTCCTGTATTATTGAGTGATAATTACGAGCTTGTTTTATTTGCTGATGACCAGTTTGACCTGGGGATTACTCGTTTAATTCTGAATGGCGATAAGATTGCAGATGAAGTCTGTATCAGTATCCTGAACTGGCTCTGGGAAAAAGATGAAGCCCTGCTCTCTGAGGCACCACTTCTCAGCCAGCAAGCCCTGATAAGGTTCTCCACCAAAATAACCGATGACCGGCAGAAGCAGGCACTGCTGATGCAATGTCTTAAAAATGACGGTGGGTCACACAAGTTCATCAGACAGGTGCTCATGACGTTCGGGCATCAGGATTATGCCGCTTTCCTCACAGAGAGGAATTATCGTAGCATTCCCCGTAGTGATGCCATGTGGCAACTGGCTGTCCAGCTGGGAAATAGTGGATTTATCAGGCCGCCGAAACTTACTCACGCTGATACACGTATTCGTATAGAGCCCTTTTTTAACGCTGAAAATGAATACGACTGACATCGCAAAATAGTGGTAAGTCCGTCGGGGGCGGCCTTACTCCTTTATCCTGCCCAGTCTTCCAGTACCAGTCCAGGCACCCGCTCAAACTCTCTCACATTATTCGTCACCAGTATTGCCCCGGTGGCGATGGCGTGCCCGGCGATCGCCGTGTCGTTCGGACCGATCGGCGTGCCGGCGAGGCGCAGCGCCACCTTAACCTCCGTGGTTGCATCCACCGCAGCGCGATCCCAGGGCAGGATGGCATCGAGACGGGCGCAGAACGCGTCAACCAGCTGCACGTGGCGTGGCGATGCCTTTGGACCGGTGGCGCCGAAGCGCATCTCGGAGTAGGTGATGGCCGAGACCACGATACGGTGACCGCGCAGCACCGCCTGCTCCAGATTCTTAAGCACTGCTTCAGGCTGCTCGCGCATGATGAACGAGCAGATGTTCGTGTCGAGCATATAGATCTTGTTCACAGGTTAAATCGTCCTTCGTCGCAGACAACGTCCTCGCGTTCCGTCATAAAGCCCGGATCGGCCTTTTCTAGCTCCAGGAATGAGCTCCAGGTAGGCCGGACAGGACGCAGGATAATGCTGTTTCCTTCCCGGATTATTTCGAGCTCGCTTACCCCCTCAAAATCCAGTTCTCGGGGCAGACGGATAGCACGGTTATTGCCGTTTTTAAAAATAGACACAGTTCTCATATTTTCCTCCTGACCGAATGGTCTTTATACATATGTTTAGTATATGCTGATGTAAAGCATATGTATAGTTGTAGCATATGCAGATGTCAGCCATATGGATATGCTATTCATATCCTTGTTTTCTTTATTTTCTGCAACGCAGATCCGGTTTCCGGCAAAGTCGGATCGACCTAATCTTTGTTTCTGATATGAACCCCTCGGAGAGGTGTAAGCAATGGTATAAACGAAATGTATTATGTATCTGCATCACAGCATGCGGGCACATTTTGCGGCAGGATATGAATCCCCCCGGAATAACTGGCAAAGGACAGATAAATGGACATTGAAATACGCCATTGCAATAACATCGTACGAGCACATATCACCCTCACTGCCGATAAACTGAACATTAAGTTTGCGCCAAATGGTACTGGAAAAAGTACGCTGTCACGGGCCATAAGCTGTGCGGCGCGGGACGACATTCAGGGACTACAGGCACTGATGCCCTTCCGGCTGCGCGGAGAAAACCCCGATAGCACCGGGCCCATTGTCATCGGTGCTGACGGGATTGGGGACGTGATGTGCTTCAACGAGGAGTACGTCAGTCAGTTTACGTTCCAACCGGACGAGCTCATCAGTGACAGCTTTAATATTCTTATCCGCAATCAAGCCCATGCGGAAAGAGAGCGTGAAATAGAAGAAATGACGCAAAAGATCCGGGCTGTTTTCACGGATCACACTGAGCTGAACTCTCTGATAGACCATCTACAGGAACTCAGTAATGCTTTCAAATCAACCAGTTCCGGGATTTCACGTTCTTCAACCGGCATGAGAGGTCTGTCAGGCGGAAATAAAATACACCACATTCCGGCTGGTCTTGAGAACTATCAACCCTACATCCGCAGTGAACGCCGCGTGGAATGGATTGACTGGCAGACAAAGGGACTCGAGTTTTCGCCCCTTTCGGATGGCTGCTGTCCGTTCTGTACCGGTGATATCACGGGAAAGGAAGCACAAATTCGCCAAGTCAGAGAGGAATACGATAAATCCACCATTAAAAACCTGACCGCTATCATCAGACTGGTGGAAAACCTCGGTAATTACCTGACGGAGAGCGCCAGAGAACGCCTTCTGGCCATCACTATGCTTCAGAACGGTCCGGAAGCCGAACATATCGAGTACCTAGTGGCGTTGAAACGCCAGACCGATACGCTGACAGAGAAACTCACTGCGCTGAGAGGCCTGAATGTTTTCAGCCTGCAGGAACAGCAGAACGTTCGGGAGGTGCTCACTGCTAGGTTGATTGACCTGCAGTTCTTCCCTGATCTGCAATCCGAACTCATGCAGGGGATCACCGACAGACTGAACGCGGCCCTTATGGACCTGATAAACCTTGCCGGACCACTGCAGGGAAAAATTAACCGGCACCGGGACAGCATGATCCGGCTAATCGCACAGCACAAAACAAACATCAATAATTTCCTCACTTATGCAGGCTATAAATACAGGGTGGATATAGCCGGCGAGGGAGAGCAGAGAAAACTCAGGCTACGACACATAGATTTTGACGGGTACGTCAGCGGCGGTAGCCAGCATCTCAGCTATGGAGAACGGAACGCCTTTGCGATTGTGTTATTCATGTATGAATGCCTGTCAAAAAACCCGGGACTGATTATCCTTGATGATCCCATATCCTCTTTTGATAAAAACAAGAAGTTTGCCATTCTTGAAATGCTGTTCAGACGTGCAAGTGGTGAATGCCTGAAGAACCGGACTGTACTTATGCTGACGCATGACGTGGAGCCTGTGATTGACACGCTGAAGTCAGTCAGAAGGTTGTTCAGTAATCAGGTGACCGCCTCCTGCCTGCGCCTGTCTGCTGGAGTCATAGAAGAATTACCTGTTAACGACGGCGATATCATGACATTCATGCAGATCTGCAAATCCATCACCGCGTCAGCAGACTGTGAGGAGATCATTAAGCTCATCTATCTTCGTCGCTACTTTGAAATCGTTGACGAACGTGGTGATGCTTATCAGCTTCTATCCAATCTATTCCATCGACGCGTCGCCCCGCTGGATTATCGCGAGCCTGCCGCTGCGGGCTCGGGCTACCCCAAAATGGCTCCTGAGAAAATTCAGCAGGCCTTGCGGGATATCCGGGAGTATGTGGACAGTTTTGATTACCCGCGACTTCAGGCTCTCGTCAGCAGCCCAGATGAAATAAAAAACCTGTACCGTCGCTGTCGTAACGGCTATGAAAAACTGCAGGTATTCCGTTTACTGGAACTGGATCAGGACCATCCGGTAATACGAAAATTCGTTAACGAAACGTACCACATTGAAAATGAGTTCATCTGTCAACTGGATCCGTCCAGATTCGATCTCATCCCGGAGTACGTGATTATGGAATGTGACAAGCTCATCGCCCTGCCACCGGCAGCAAACCAGAGCTCGGTTGCCCGTATCGCTTGAGCCACTGTTTTTGCCGCCGGAAGATAGGCTTTAGCTCCCTGATAGTCTGATCTTCGAAGATACCCTACAGTTTAGGACCGCTTACTGTAGATATCTGTTAAAACAGCCCGTATACGGGCTGTTTCTTGGTGCCCTTATCTCCTGACTTTGAAAAGAGTGTCTTACTTCACCCAGTCTTCCAGCACCAGGTCAGGCACCCGCTCAAATTCTCTTGTATTATTCGTTACCAGTATCGCCCCGGCGGCGATGGTGTGCCCGGCAATCGCCGTGTCGTTCGGGCCGATCGGCGCCCCGGCCAGCCGCAGTGCCACTTTAATCTTCGTGGTGGCGTCTACTGCGGCGCGATCCCAGGGCAGGATGGCATCGAGGCGGGCGCAGAATTCATCGACCAGTTGGACGTGACGTGGTGAGGCCTTTGGGCCGGTAGCCCCGAAGCGCATTTCAGAGTAGGTGATGGCCGAGACCACTATACGGTGGCCGCGTAGCACCGCCTGCTCCAGACGCTTCAGGACGGCTTCTGGCTGTTCACGCATGATGAACGAGCAGATACAGGTATCAAGCATATAAGTCTTGTTCACAGGTTAAATCGCCCTTCGTCGCTGACAACATCCTCGCGCTCCGCCATAAAATCTGGATCGGCTTTTTCGTACTCTAGGAATGATCCCCAGGTTGGCCGGACGGGGCGCAGGATGATGCTGTCCCCTTCCCGGACGATCTCGAGCTCGCTCACCCCCTCAAAATCCAGATCACGAGGCAGACGGATGGCGCGGTTGTTGCCATTTTTAAATATCGATACGGTTCTCATGTTCTTTCTCTCCCGAGCATATGGATATGTGAAACATATCCGGAATATTCAAAGCACCGGGTGTGTGCATATGTTTAGTATAGGCAGATGTGTGGCATATGTATAGTGGTAGCATATGTAGATGCCAGGCATATGTTTAGCATATCTCTATTTCTTTCTTTTTTATCGGAGATCCGAAAAAAGGTTGAAGCGGATCATCGGTTTTTCCGTCGTTGAAGGCTGTTGCTCTCTATATTCCATAATTCGCAGCATTTCATGTAGTTGTTTAACATTTTATATCGTTTATGCTTTCTGATTCTGCCAGAACAGCGGCAGATATACCGTCCCTCGGGCATTCTGCCCAGCGGACAAAACATCAAAACTACGGAGATTAAGCCAATGGCTTATGTTAATCCTTATCAGAAAGGCGGTGATAAACATGTGTTTAAAATCAGGGGAAAACCTAAACGACGATACTAACCAGACTGTTGAAGCTTCTGAAAATGCAGGCATGAACGAACAGGACAAGATTGCTCTCGATAAAATCGGGAAGTTACAGGGCGCGCAGTTTCAACATTGCGAAATGACAGAGACCGCAGGAACTGAGTTGTTTCGGCTTCAAGTGGGTAGCCACGGCGGAAGCAGTGTCTTTTTCAATCGTAATGGTACGGACTGCCGTTACAGTCTTAATGATGGTGTGAACGGCTCAATGTACTTGGCCCGAACTCCTGATACGGCAATGAAGGAAGTGTTTCAGCACAAAAAAGGACTCAGGGAATCGGACCTCGATAATTACATAATGGGAAAAGTAATTATTGAGAAAGATATCCGTGTCCTTCAGGTCAGTAAGCTGATTAAAAGTAGCGACTTGACGTTGCATGAACTGACGACAGCAACACGAGCAGTTACTCAGCTTCTGGCTGAAAAGGTTCATTCTGCAGGGTTTGGCGGAATGGAGTTTCCGTCAAATGTCACCGGTGACCCATGCCTTGTTCTATGGCATGACGATCCGGCCGGAACCGGGCTGGCCACAACCCGTAGCCAGACAAGTCTCAGTCAGTTTGAATATCAGGGTAAGGAAGCGGCGGATATTCTTGTTTATGAACTGGGCATTCCTGTTGAGGAATAGGTAATAAAGGGGGGGGGGCAAGCCCCCCCTTTCATTAAACGGCGTTCTGAGTGCCGTAGTTGCGAGCCAGTCGGCGTAATTCATCCATCACTTTTGCATCCGGATTGCCTTTCAGAACTTCCGCAATGGTAAACGTACGTCCTGCAGGAGTCAGTCCATCCAGGACCGTATTTCTCTCTTCCATAAAGAACGAATATTTCATTCTGTCACTGAAGCTGCTCAGCATAGGCAGCAGTTCGGCCACACCCCGGAGCACACCTTTATCCGAGATCCCTTCCTCATCAGTGAACTGAAACACCGGGTAGTAGAACTCACCATCAATATCCAGGGCAAGTAACCGGCCAGTATCCTTCCAGGTTTTCACCGTTGGTTTACTGCGGCCAAGAACGTCTGCAGCCTCGGCAGAACTGTACACGCCACCGTCTTTTTCCAGTGTCTGCAGGAACTGTGCCTTACTGTATAACCGTCGCTGATGGCGTTTTTTTTCCGGCGTCAGGCTATTAACTGCGCGGTGTTTCATGAATTTCAGTATGGTATCAATGGCGAAAACCGCGTCGGCCTCTGCCATACTTTCAGGCGTAACCGGGGTAACACCCGCCCGGATTTCGTCCGCCAGAATCTCAGTAAAATTCTGAAAACGTGCAGCAGCAACTCCTGTGTCCGAAAAATTACGCATAGTGGAGGAACGATCATTACCGTTTCGTTTTTGAGTTGGTGTGTTCATAAAACCTCCTTTTCGATTTTATACATTATAGACTACGTTAAATCGTTAAGCTGTGCAAGTTTTGTTCTCACTTTATCTTTTATAGTTTTTAGCTATTAATCTATGTGTGTCTTTAGCTTTTACTTATTAGATCATTTTCAGATCCGAAAAAAGGTAGTTCAGGATCTTCCTCCCCCTCCGCACAGCGCCACACCCTGTAAACACAACATGTAGTGCTGAATTCAGCTGCTATTGACACTATATGTTGTGTCATCTCCCTGACCTGTGATGCGCCGCGCAGGGGCGGAAAACAGCGATATGATTATTTCCTCAGCGTGGTACACTTCCGGAAAGTTGTGATATTTCGGAAAGTCGGATCTGACGGAAACGGCTCTCCGGTAATTTAACGGCGTGATTATATAGATGCTTGTTATCATGGTGATGATGATAACGGCATGATGTTATCAGACGGCGTGACGGTAAGGGCAGTGATGATGGATGACGTTATCGCATGACCGTCCCTGCCCGGAAAAGAAAAAAGGAGTCACCCATGTTTTTTATTGAGAATGAAGGTCAGGCTGTCGCCAGAACGGATTACTGGCAGTCTGTACAGGCGCAGGCCGGATATGTCTACCTCAGCTGGAATGCCGGCGCAGCCAGGCTGCTTGTCCCGGATGCGGCAAAACATTTACTCAGGGAGATGCGGGGGGCTGAGTATGTCATCATCAGTAAGGGAACGCTGCATGGCCGCGATGCGCTGGAACTGGTATTTGAAGACGGCAGCGATGCGCCGTTTGTGATCCACATGCTGAGTGAGCAGTGCGATCGCCTGCTCCCCGAAAACAACCAGGGAGGGGGTTTTGTTGTCACCGTCTGGACGCGTGGCGGTAACCAGCTCCGTTATCCGGGAAAGTACCGGGTTGTGGAAAACCTGCCCGACATTTCCCCGTGGAGTGAACACTGATATGCAGCACCTGCCGGCACCGATCCACCATGCCCGGGATGCCGCTCAGCTTCCTGTTGCCATCGATTATCCGGCAGCGCTGGCACTCCGCCAGATGTCGATGGTTCATGATGAACTGCCAAAATACCTGCTGGCCCCTGAAGTGAGCGCCCTGCTCCATTACGTCCCGGATCTGCGCCGCAAGATGCTGCTGGCCACACTGTGGAACACCGGTGCGCGCATTAATGAAGCACTGGCGCTGACGCGGGGGGATTTTTCGCTTGCGCCTCCGTATCCGTTTGTGCAGCTGGCCACTCTGAAGCAGCGGACAGAAAAAGCCGCCAGGACGGCAGGAAGAATGCCCGCCGGTCAGCAGACTCACCGGCTGGTTCCGCTCTCTGACTCCTGGTACGTCAGCCAGCTGCAGACGATGGTGGCCACACTGAAAATCCCCATGGAACGGCGTAATAAACGAACAGGCAGAACAGAGAAAGCGCGGATCTGGGAAGTGACGGACAGAACGGTCAGGACCTGGATTGGGGAGGCGGTTGCCGCCGCTGCCGCTGATGGTGTGACGTTCTCTGTCCCGGTCACGCCACATACGTTCCGCCATTCCTATGCGATGCACATGCTGTATGCCGGTATACCACTGAAGGTCCTGCAGAGCCTGATGGGGCATAAGTCCATCAGCTCAACAGAGGTCTACACGAAGGTGTTTGCACTGGATGTGGCTGCACGGCACCGGGTGCAGTTTTCGATGCCTGAGTCCGATGCGGTGTCTATGCTCAAAAGAATTCCATAAGCTCTGACTTTTTTAAATCCCTTTCAGATATCTCATGGATATATTATCGGTATTTCATATTCTGTTGACATGCAGGACCGGTATAGAGTAAAAAAACATCTATTGAGTACCTCTTGGATATCCGAAAGGTGTCTTAGGGGGGGCTTTATGGGTATTACATGTGGATTCTGGAGATACACTATGCCTGTTATTGCTAATACGCACCCCAAAGGTGGTGTGGGTAAGACAACTTCATCCGTAAACATTGTTGGTGAAATGAAGTCTGATACAGTTGATCTGGATACTCATACCGGGCTTTCTATCATTCTGGGGCTGAGACCTGAAGGAAAAGAAATTTCCGTGAAAGTACCCAAAACAGTGGATGAGTTAATCGAAATTATGACTCCCTACAAGAACAGCGATAAGACGTTACTTATTGACTGTGGGGGATTTGACTCAGATCTTACCCGTACTGCGATTGCCTTTGCAGACTGCGTTATTGTCCCTTCAAAAGACTCCCTGACTGAACGTATTGGTTTGATGCATTTTGATGGAGTACTGGACGAAATCAGCTCTATCATGGGGACCGATATAACTGCTCACCTGTATCTCTGTAAAGTTAATCCTAACAAGAAGAAATTCCCTAAGCTTGATGCAATCCTGCCATCGTTCAAACATCTGAAGCTGATGAAGAGCCGCATTTCTGCTCGTGCAGAATTTGAGGATGTCATTGAGACTGGGATGGGAATCACTGAGTCTGTTCATGGGCGCTATTCGGCAGGAGGTAAGGAAGTTATTGCCCTGATCGAAGAAATCAATCATCTGATTGAAAATAACAAACAGTAAGGTGTATCTATTGGGTATCCGTATAGTATCCTTTGGGCTTTTAATGGATATCTTTTAAGTATCTAACAAACATCCTGGGTTATCTCATGAGCAAAGCGAAATTTAGTGCACAGGCTGAAAAACTGAAAAACCTGGTGGATTCTGCCAGATTACAAACTTCTTCTTCTGCCGTAACAGCAACAGCCCCGTCTCAGCCAAATGAAGGTGCAGAGGAAGTTTCAGGTCGTCCCGTGGCTGCCAGGACGAAGGCTAAGAATCTTAAGGCCATACCGCTGTCTTATTTTGAAGCTCATGCGGAACTTAAAGCGACCAGTAAAACATCTCTGGATTTTAGCTCATATATTATTGAGGCTATAAGAGAGAAGCTTGAACGTGATGGTGCAATAGGTCAATAAACTATCGGATACCTTAAGAGTATCTGATGTGTGTCTTTTAAATGCGTTATGGGGATTCTTCACGTACCTAAAGAGTCCCCATTAGACATCTTTCTGTTTATGGTGACATGATTCGTCACCGCTTTCCTTTCCTCTCAGTTTCACCATTTCATTCCTTTTCCCTTAACCTGAACCATGATGTCAAAGATGTTTTTATATTGCATTTATGTATCACATATAACCTTCATAATGTTTTTGTATCTATGATTTCCTCTGGTCTTAAAGTTGTGTGTGCAATGTACATGCAATTTACCGTGTTTTTATGTTGCATTCGTCCTTTCAGAAAGACCGTTTTTTCATTATAATTGAATATACATTGTATGTATGAAGCATGTTTGTTTTTTCTATTTGTTTATGAGCAACGGAGACTGGTTATGAAAATCTTTATTGATGATGGTTCTACCAACATTAAACTTGCCTGGTTGGAGGATGGTGACGTGAAAACGTTAATCAGCCCTAACAGCTTTAAACCGGAATGGTCTTTTAGTTTACTGGATGATGCTGCTCCGGCTAATTACGAGATCGACGGCGAGAAGTTTTCATTTGATCCATTAAGTGCTGATGCTGTCGTAACGACTGAAACACGCTATCAGTACAGTGATGTGAATGTTGTGGCCATTCAGCATGCGCTACAGCAGACCGGCCTGAAAGCGCAGCCTGTTGATGTCATCGTCACATTGCCGATCTCTGAATACCTTGACGCCAACAATCAGAAAAATAAGCAAAACATTGAAAGAAAGAAAAAAAATGTGATGCGTGAAGTACGGGTGCAGGGGAGTGATGCATTTGTTATTCGCAGTGTTTCCGTTCTTCCTGAAAGTATTCCCGCTGGTTTCAGTGTTCTTGCGGGGCTTGAGGATGATGAATCCCTTTTGATCGTAGATCTCGGTGGTACAACTCTTGATGTGTCGCATGTTCGTAGCAAAATGACAGGGATTACAAAAACCTGGTGTGATCCGAATATCGGCGTGTCCCTAATTACATCCGGGGTTAAGGAACAGATGGCTGTACATGCTAATACAAGAGTGAGCTCATTCCAGGCTGACAATATCATTGTGCACCGTAATGAACCTGACTACCTTTCCCGTCGCATTTATAATGCTGAACAGCGTGAGTCTATCATTAATGTTATCAATGAACGGCAGAAGTTGCTTATTAAACGAGTTAATGATGTCATCAGCCGTTTCACCGACTATACACATGTAATGTGTGTGGGTGGTGGGGCTGAAATTGTGGCCGAGGCTGTGAAGAACCTGACTAAGGTTCCTGATGAGCGCTTTTATCTGAGCTCATCCCCGCAGTTTGATTTAGTCATGGGAATGATAAAAATGAAAGGTGGTGTGACTAATGAGTGATGAAAATAAATCCAGACGCTGCTCATTTGAACTTTTCCCGGATGAACGGACAGGAGATAAGATAGCAGATGAGCTCATTGCAAATGAAAAACTGAAGGAGCGGGGACGTTTCATGCGCGCGATGTTAGTTACTGGTGCGGCGTTTGCAGCTATAGATAAACGTCTTCCTTTGCTGATATCGGAGTTACTGACAGAAAATACGACTCTGGATGATATTAATAAGGTGATTTCCAGCGTAATACCAGGTGCTTTTTCGGTTGAAAAGAAATTGCTTGAATTACTGGAAAAACAATCTGGTCTCCATACGTCTGTGGATTGCAGTACTCCTCTTACAGAGCAGAGTCTGTCGAGAAATGACGGTGAAGACCAGACCAGAAGAAACGCTGAAAATATGTTCGGAGATGACTGAACTAACCCAGCCTGGCCAGGGGAATATCTCGCCATTTAGTTGTATAACACTGACTCAACATTTCCCGTTTCATTTGCCATTCAGGGGCGGTTCCTCGCCCCGCAAACCACACTTTCCCTTTTCCCGACTGGTTCAGTTCATCGAGTGTTTTCATTAACTTTTCACTGTTTTTACGGGGCTGGATTTCATCAAATAATCCCGGCTGCGCTATACCCGATGGTGTGAAATCAGCCAGCATGACTCCTGCCTTCATATAGCGGTACCCTTCACGCCAGACATGGTTTAAGGCTCTGCATGCGGCGGCAATAATGTCCCGGCTGTCCTGTGTGGCAATGAAAGCTTTTCTACAGCGGCATTGCTGTAACAGGGTTCTTTTACTGCAAAGGGGGATGTCCGTACAAATGTCGTCACCTGCCGACAATACTGACGCTCCCCACGTAGTTTCTCTGCGGCCCGCTCTGCATACTGAACAACAGCCTGGTGCATGGCATCTTTGTCTGTGATTCGTTCACCAAAACTGCGACTACAGACAATCTGCTGTATTGCCGGTGGTGCTTCTTCCAGGGATATGCTGGACTCGCCGTTGAGTTCGCGTACCGTACGCTCAAGAATGACGCTGAAGTTTTTCCGGATGAATGCCGTGTTAGCCTGCGCCAGTTGCAGTGCTGTGTTAATACCCAGCGCATTCAGCTTTTCCGTCAGTCTGCGTCCTACTCCCCAGATCTCACCAACTGGCTGCAGCCCCAGTAGCTTCAAGATCCGATTACGGTTTTCTGCCGTCAGCGCGACCACACCGGAAAACTGTGGCCATTGCTTTGTTGCCCACTGTGCACTTTTAGCCAGCGTTTTTGTAGGCGCAATGCCCACCCCCCCATGGTGAGTCCTGTCCAGCTCTTTACCTGTTCCCTGAGCTGATGACCAAAAACCTCCGGAGAGATACAATGATTTATCCCCCGCAAATCAATGAACATTTCATCAATTGAGTAGGGCTCAACTGCGGGAGAAAGCGACTCCAGAACAGCCATAACCCGTTGGCTCATGCTGTGGTACAGCGCATAATTGCTGGAAAATACATGTATTTTCTTCTCCAGGCGCATTTGTCTCACCTGAAACCAGGGCTGCCCCATTCTGATGCCAAGGGCTTTTGCCTCCGGGCTGCGCGCGATCACACAGCCATCGTTATTGCTGAGTACGATGACCGGTTCGTTGCGAAGGTCCGGGCGGAAAACTTTTTCACATGAGGCGTAGAAACTGTTGATATCAGCCAGTGCAAACATCAGCGTAACTCCCGCGTCCTGTGTATCACGTGAGTGACAATACCAAAAATACAGATGTTTTCCGGATACAGTGTGCGGAACTCCGGGCTGTCTGAAACCGGCTCCAGTGCCGGGCGTGGGCGCAACAGCAGTCGTTTGACGGTGAACTCACCGTCGATCTCAGCGATAACGATGTCCCCGTGTTGTGGTTTTTCGGCCCTGTCCACTACCAGCAGATCACCATTCTGCACGCCAGCCTGGTTCATCGATTCACCGCTGGCGCGCAGAAAGAAGGTGGCTGCAGGTCTGCTGATGCAATAGCTGTTCAGATCCAGTTCCTGCTCAGCATAATCAGTGGCAGGCGAAGGAAAACCGGCCTGGCAACGATCGGCAAACAACGGTCGCACGTAACTGTCATCGCCTGAAGGGTCAGCCGGACGGTGATAAACGGTACTCATGCTGCGGGCAGCCAGCTGTCGTCCTGCCAGATTTCTTCCAGCAGAGACTGGATACGTTCTTTATCCTTGTCGTTGCGGGCTCCAGTGACAGATACAGACGGGGCGCTGCCCTGGTCTATACGCAGCCAGATTTCCGGGGAGTGTGGTTTCAGACGTTGTTCGATTTCATTCTGTAGCGCCTGAAGTGTGCCTGATTTGAGTTTTTTTGTGCTCTGGCGGTCGAAAAGAATTTCAATGCGGATCATGTTCTCATCTCCCTTTTCTTTTGCTGTATATATATACAGTATTCTAATAACTGAATCCACACACAGTCAAATGTCATTATTGTGACTAAAAAACGCTCAATTCTCTGAGAGTGTGGCTGTATGCCTGCTGTGGACTGCTGTGTCCAGCTTATCCACAGCATTTTGTGCACGGTTCTGTGGATAAAATACCTGGTTACCCAGGCCGTGCCGGCACGTTAACCGGGCTGCATCCGATGCAAGTGTGTCGCTGTCGCCGGCCTCCTCACCCGGTCACGTTTCGTCGTTCCTCCTCCACGCGCTGCGGCTTCGGGGCCGCACCTGAATTCG
>Ga0233370_1000005_pt1 | contig 39580 bp, 80 predicted proteins | sample ElkDunMinimDraft_2_FD_180686 | JGI IMG/M metagenome (GOLD analysis project Ga0233370, IMG submission 180686) | Fecal eukaryotic communites from dung pellets of Tule Elk in California, USA - Elk Dung D2 | ecosystem: Host-associated > Mammals > Digestive system > Large intestine > Fecal | place...
ACAAACGGGAGCATTCCCTAATTATAAAGAATATAAAATTCAAATCATAATGAATAATGGAATAGAAATAAATGGAAGAATTAAATGCCATGCCGCTGGAACAGTGGAAGATACTTTCCAAAAATATGATATGACAATTAATATGTGGTAAATAAAAAAAAAGAGTAGAAAATCAATCTACTCTTTTTTTATACTACATTAGCAACAGGATTATTGTATCCTAATTGACTACATAAATACATCGCTTTGTCAACCATCCTAGCCGCTTCAATAATAGTTTTTTTTAAATCCTCTTCAGTACTAGATGGATTGGGTGAAGAAAATGGAATGAAACTACTATCCATTATATCCCTTAATAACTCAGATGCATTTTGTAAATTTTCATAAGCACTACCTAACTTACCTTCATTTAATGCCCTATTTACACTCTCTTTTATAATATTGTGTAAATCATTTTCAGTTAATTTTATTAATTGTTTTTTCATGTTGCAATATTATTTTAATATAAATATAACATACAAATATTTTCATAATTTTTTTCCTGGAATTTTTTTTTATTATAACTAAAAAATAAAAATATACCCCCCTTATTTATTTTGAATAATTTTTTTTCCAGGAATTATTTGGAGAACTGTCACCCATTTATAAGGCATAAATAGGTAGGGTGGGAGGTAGGGGTTGCGTAGGTAGGGGTGGTATGGAGGGGTATGTTCCACGTGAAACAAAGTGTTAAATTATATTAAACAATGTTAAGAAGGGTTTTAATACTCCTTTTTATATAATAAAAAAAACCTTATTTAAGGGGTTTTTATTTCTCATGTGGGTTAGGTATTCATTTTATTATAAAAGTGTCTTAAAATGGGTTTTAGGCACTAATAATAAGATTTATTATAATAATATATAAAAGGTATGCAACAAGATAAAAAATAAGTGTTAAAAAATTTGGTGGTTTCGTTTTTTTGTCGTACTTTTGTGGTGTAAGAACAGCGCAAAGGTGCTTTTTTATATGTTTACAATTTTTAATACAAAAATATGTTGAAAAATTTTGTGGAATAAAAAAAAAGTATTATCTTTGCATAGAGTTAAGGAACAAACAAGTTAAACAAACAAATTTTAAGGTTATGAAAACAATTAAAGAGTTTTGCGAGAGTGTTTCAAGAGGTACATTTGGCGTTTCAGTTATTGCAATAACTGAGCCAAAGATGAATAAAAGAGGTAATCCTTATTTCGGGCGAGTTCACAAAGCAACTTATATGAGTAATGTTGCGTTGGGATACGACTATGAAAATGTAGTCAATGCAAGGCTGGAACGCAAGGGTTTAGGTAGCGATTTTGTTGCTGAAAAACCAAAGGGTAAAAATTGGGATATGTATCCGTTCATTTTGCAGAGCGATAAGGATAATAGTGTAAAGTATCTTCGTTGCACAATGCGCCCAAATACAGCAACAAAGGTGGTTTATATCTTGGATGGCAAGGTAGTAACTGACGAAGATGCGCTCTTGGCGATTAAATCTTGGGTAACAAAAAGCAGTTATTCAGTGAAACAAGCGGAAAGTGGACTTGCTGACGAGGAGCAAGTAATTGTGAGGGATTTCAAGTTAGAGGGTATTATCGCCCTTACACAAGGAGTTAAGCAGTTTAATCGTTTGGGTGGGTTAATTGATGTTCCTACATTACGTAAATGCTTTGAATAAGGTACTTAAATAAGTATATATAGGAAAGAGAGTGGCAACACTCTCTTTTTTTATATATGTTAAAAAAATGTTAAATAATGTAATTTATTTGGTAGAGTCCGTTTTTCTTTGTACTTTTGTGATATGCAAAAAGAGGGTAATAAAATATGTTCCCCGATAAAAAAAATAAAAGATTTTTTGTTAAACTATTGCATATATAAAAATTATTTTGTACCTTTGTTATCGTTAAAGGAAAACAATATTAACCAAATAAACTTTTACAACTATGAGTATTTATAACAGCAATGAAACAATTATCGTGAATGGTATTACAATGCTTGCAAAAGATTATCGCAAGATGAAACGTGCCAAAGCAAATGAGGGTAAGAAAAAGACTACTAAACGTAAGAAAGCAAGCGATATGGAGTTGATGTCGCTTGATATAAAAGCGATGACAAAAAAGGTTAAGCTCATAAAATCTTTGTCTGCTTATTATACCAATGGTTATCGCCAATGGGGTACAATAGCAAAAAATATTATTCAATTAGAGGGTATTAGAAAGCCATTTGTCTTTTATAATATAAAGGTAAAAGAAATGGTACAAACACTTAAAGAGATTGAGGAGATTTCAAAGAGGAGCGAAAAGGCAGTATATCAATATGTTGAAAAATTATCTTATCAGCTTGATGATATAAGACAGTATATTGACGAGCTTTGCTCAAATATTATTAAAAGTGGGGTTATTGAAAGATATAGAGAACACGAATGTATTTGTGGACAAGGCAGAAGATTAGGTTTGAAAACTCTTATCGGGCGCTCTTGGAGTGCTACAATGGAGTTAAACAACCTTATAAGGCATTGTAATAATGTTTCAGTTGAGGGTGTTGATGCGTTTGCTTATACACAAGAAACCTACAATGGCATGATAAATTGTTTTAGCAAGAAAATGTAATTATTATAAAGACAATGAGGGGTAGAAATATCCCTCATTTCTTTTTATTACTATCTAAAACTCATTTTAAGAGGTTTTAATAGATTATATGGATTAGGTATCATTTTATCGTAAAAAGTGTCTTAAATGACTTTTTTTATATTTTATGAAAAATAAATGTGTAAATGCTTGCATATGTCCAGGGATTGTATTACTTTTGTGGTGTGAGATAGGCGAAAAATAAATTTTCATATTGATTAAAAAATATTTTAGTAAATGCTTGCATATATCCGTTTTTTTTCTTACCTTTGTATCAACAATGATAAACGAATATTAGAAGATTATGAATAGATTAACAACATTAACTGAAAGTAGTTTAATAGATATGTTTATTGCTTTTCGCAATAATAATCAAATAGTTTCATTGTGTGATATTGACACCAATGAAGAAATGCGTGAGCAAGTGAAAACTTATTGGAGAGGTATGGCAGTTTTGTGTGGTTATTCTAATGCAGAAATAACCAATGAGGTATTATTTGCTGTGGCTTTGATTAAAGGTGGCACATTATATTTTATAGATAAAGAAAGAAACATATCACATGTAGTAACTTTGAATGATGTCAAAAATGCCATTCAAATGTTAAAGGACAAAGATATTGATGTATATAATGCTTTACGTGATGGCACATTTGAAAAAATGGAAATATTATGTTTATTTGGTACCATAAAATATTGTGCAAATGAATAAAAGGTACTTAAAAAAGTACTCATTTACTTGCATAATTTAACGGAAAGTATTATCTTTGCACTATAAATAATAAATAAAAGATTATGAGTTGGGAAAAAGAAAATCGTGTTTTAATACCAATATTTGTTGTTACTGATGTGATAAAACAAATATATGTTAATGTAGAGTATTTACATATTATGGGTATAAATATCTATAATAGAAAAGAATATGTAGATGTTTGTATTACAACATATCGTCCAGGCATACTTATTGGCAAGGGTGGGGAAAAAATAGATAAGTTAGAACAAGAATTGTCTGCAATGTTCGGTATAAAAACCAATATTAAAATAAACGAAATAAAATAATACTAAACAATTTACAATTATGAATAAAGTTTTTTCTTGTGGTGAAACAAAATTTACTCGTGCAGAGGTGGTAGAGGGTTCACAATGCATTATGGATAGTCCCATATCCCAAGATGTTGAAGATTGTGTTTTGCAAGAGATTGCAAATGAGGTAGAAGATAAAATGCAATCTTATTACGAGTATCAACGTTTAGGCGTTTGGGATAATGAGCGCGTTAATAAAAAACGTTGGAGTTTAATTGAAGATTGTGCATCTATGCGTTGTATATTGGCTGATGAATGTTAAATATTTTCCATAGTTGTTTAAGATGTTGCGAGAGTGTTACACGAAAGTGTAGCACCTTTTTTTATATACAATTTCACACCACAAAAGTAATCATTTCTTTTCATATATGCAAATTTTTTAACAACTTTTTTTCATTTATTTTGATAATTTTTCTTTTAATTTATTTGGTAGATTGAAATAAAATGCTTATCTTTGCATAGATAAAAGGAAAAAAAATATGAATAATACTTGGTTTTGGTTTATACAATTTAACCTAATAAAGCAGATGTGGGTAAATAATTGCTATGGTAGATTATTTGACCAAAAAAAAGATAAAAAAAATCATTAAATTATTTGCATATATCAATTTGTTTTCTTATCTTTGTAATGCCAAAAGAAATAAAACATAAAGTATGAATACTATTAGAGCAAAGCCTTAACAAATAAAATATTATATTATATTATCGTTTTATTTTAATGATTAGTATTAACTTGGGGTTTAGTCGCCCTTGCAAAAAAAAATATCGTATGGTACGAATTAGAGATATGACATAGGAATATTTATATGGTAGTAGTATGATTTAATTTATAGATTTTTAAAAATCCTCACGCATAACTTGTGAGGTAAAGAGAGGACAGAATCGTGTGCCCTCTCTTTTTTTGTATTTTCTTGAAAAATAGTTGTTAAAAAATTTGCATTTTTCACGGAATTGTATTACTTTTGTGGTGTGAAAGAGAGGATATATGTAAACATAAATAATTTGAATATTGCTGAAAAATAATTGTTCAAATGTTTGCGTAATTCAAAAATTATTCTTATCTTTGCAATACAATTAAAAAACACAAATATGGTAGAGGGGTTAAAAAATATCAATGGCAAAATATGTCATTTATTTATAACTTTTTGTGATGATATTGGTGTAAATAAAGGTGGGTATTTTTGTCAAGTTTATGATAAAGAATTAGAGGGGCAAGAAGAAATAGATTATTTTACGATTTCAAAAGAAGATGTAAAAAAAAATAATGGTTTGTCTGTTATTATGGACTACTTAGATATGGGCATATTGTCTAATAGTTTTTTTTCTTAAAAAATTCTTTCAAATAATTTGCATATATCAAAAAAAATTCTTATCTTTGCAATGTAATTAAAACGAAAACATTATGATACGAATTAGAGGAAAGCCCTAACAAATAAAATATTATAATATAGTTTTATTTTAATAATTAGTAATAACTTTGGGGGTTGGTTTCCCTTGTAAAAAATATCGTATGGCACGAATTAGAGCAAAGCCCTAATTGAATTTAGGTAATTATTAGTAGGAGTTTATTTAATTGAATAGTAATAACCTTTTGAATTATATTGTAGTTATGCGTAAGTGGTGGTAAATTAAATAAGATAGATATAAATAATAACATTACTAACTTGGGGGTAGAAAAAGATACGCGGTACATTGGTATAAATTATCCCTCCTTAATAAAAATCTGCAATATGAGAATTAGAGATATGACTTAATAAATATATTTAGTGTTTTTAATTTTAGTTCAACGGGCAAATCCTCACGCATAACTTGTGAGGTAAGAGAGGGCAGAATCGGTGTGCCCTCTCTTTTTTTTATATTTTTTAACACTTTTTATTTGGTAGATTGGAAAAATTATATTACTTTTGTGGTGTGAAAGAACGCAAATTAGTGCCAATGAAAATATGAAAAAATAATTACCAAAATGTTTGCATATTTCAACAGAAATTCTTATCTTTGTATCACAATTAAAAAATAAACGAATATGAAAAAGATTATTATTGATTTTACCACAACAAGTTCAAGCAATATAGATATTTTTAATGGTGCTGATATAAGGATAAAAAAACAAGTTATTGGTACTGAATGTTCGGTAAGATTAACTATAAGTGATAAAGATTGGGCTCAATGCGAAAAATTTGTTATTAACTATTTGGAAATTTTTGCAAAGAAATATAATTGTAAGATTGAAAAATACAAGTTTTATAATTTACAATTTCCAATTTATAATCCTAAAACATTTGTTGATAATTTAATAAATGCTGAATGGGAAAATTTTAATAAGGATAATGTTCATTTGATATTAGACGCATTTTATTCCAAGTTTGAAGATGAATGTTATCAATGTGATATACACCCCATTAACAATTTGAATGTGTATGCAGAACAAATGTTTAATCAAATTCTCACTGACGACAATCAACGTGAGGTATTTTATAAATTTGTAGTAGGTTAGAGGTATGGAATTTAATACTAATTCTTTTAATTTTGCTCAAAGTATTGTTAAAAGGCGTAAAAGACTTAAAGAGAGGATACACGATTTAGTGTTGAATGGTTATACTCTTGGAACAAGATATACTCTTAAAACAAGTGGGCATTTAAGTCCTTGTTCAATAGAGGTATTAACGAAAAAACCTGAAATTCGTATGATAGTGGGTTATCGCAATAACCACCATAGTAGAGAGGCAATATGTGTGATTTGGGATAAATAGTTTATATATTCTTCATTGTTGTGAGAGTGTTGCACGGGAGTGTGGCACTCTTTTTTTATATATTTTTTCACACCACAAAAGTAATCATTTCTTTTCATATATGCAAGTAAATTAACATTTTTAACACTTTTATTTTTTATGTTAAAATTAAAAAATAAAATAGTAAATAATTTGTTTATATGGAATTTTATTTTTATCTTTGCATTACAATTAAAGAATTAAACAATTATGGGAAGATTTGGTAGGTATCAAATGTTACTTGGAGAACCTTGTAGATGTTATCATAAAAATACAATTACCAATGAGTATGAGTATGTTGGTAATGGTTATTATGTTGGTAATGGGTTATGTGTAATACATTGTTTTACTGACATTCGTGATGATTTGAACAAAGGAATAGTCCCTACATTTATTCAATATGATAGATATATTCCAACAAGATTATTTAATAGTGATTGGTGGTTTGAACTAAAAAAGAATGGATATACAAACCAAAAACCAATCAACTCTCCCGATTTTGTTATTGAAGATTTTAACACTGATGCAATAGTAGATTATTATCAAGGACATTTAGATGAGTTTTGGTGGTGGCACGAAATTCAAAAGTTAGCAAAAAATTATACAAATAGATAAATTCTCTGTTCATAAGCTGTTTTGTTTGTTGTTTGGTTGGCAGTCTGCTCATTTAAGAGTGGACTGCTTTTTTTATATGTTAAAAATGTTAATTTGCTTGCATATTTCACGGAAATATATTATCTTTGCAATATCAAAATAACAATATTATGGAAAAGAGAATAAAAACTATCAATGAGATTTTTAAAATAATAGTAAATACTACTTTTGATAAGTGTAATGAAATTGTTGCAAATCAATTATTGAAAGCATATAACACTTATCAAGAAAATGAATGTGATGGGGTAGATTATCTTTTTGACTTTGAGAATAAAGATGATTTAATATGTTGCATTAAGGGTGGACTTACTGCAACAGAAATTGCCAACATTATTGCAACTTATAATAGTGGCGATAATAATAATTACACGACATTGTTTTTCTTTGGTTGTAATTATAAAACGCCAAAACTAATAACTATTAATGAATTTAAAAATCTTTTATTAGGATATGCAAGTGAAATAGTTAGAAGTGGTATTGAATTTCCTTTTTCAAATTTTGAATTAAAAAAAGTGATGTAAAATTACCTTTCAAAAAGTTGCATATTTCAAATAAATATATTATCTTTGCAATATCAAAATAACAATATTATGGGTATTGATTGTTCAAAAGAAAAAAGATATAAGGCAAATAAAGAAACCAAAGTAGGTCGCTATATAATTTGTCCTATATGTGGCAAAGAGGTAATTAAAACTCATTATGCCCAAGCATTTTGTTCTAATGAATGTAAAACCATATATTGGAATAAAAAGGGAGATAGGCACAAAAAAGGATATTATCATAAATATAATAAAGCACACTCCGAAAGATTGGAACGAGGATTTACCAAAGGTTATATCAATGGTAAAGTTTCAAATGGTGCCAAAGTAAAAGAAAATAATAATATTTGGTATGATAATTTAGGTCGTCCTCATTCAAAAGATTTCTTTAACCCAACTTTTAGTGATTTATTGGATTGGAAATGTAATGGCGAATGGCACGATGATGATTGGTGTGAAGATGTTGATTAAATATTGTTGTTCATAATCTATATAAGTTTGTTTGGTTGGCAGTCTGCTCATTTAAGAGTGGACTGCTTTTTTTATATGTTAAAAGTGTTAAAATACTTGTTTAATTCACGGAAATGTATTACTTTTGTGGTATGAAAAAGGGTGTTTACATATGATTATATTAAAAGAAAAAAAATAAAAATATTTTGCTAAAAGCTTGTATATGTCCGTTTTTTTTCTTACCTTTGTACTATAAATAAGAAACAAATAAACAATTTACGATTATGAAAATAAATTTAGGTTTTAGTTCAATTACTTTGGGAGTATTGATTTGGGTAGGTGGTTTAATATATATGTTAGAGGTTACAACCAATCCCAATATGGGTGCAGTGGTTTGGTTTATATCTTTTTTATTGTGTTTATTTTTTATAACGATTGGTATTAAATTAATCAGTGAATAATTATGAGCGAAAAAGAACAAATAAAATTTTACAAAAAGCTTACCAAAGAAATGGTAAAACAAGCTGTTGATATAGCATTAAAAAAAATGGATAAAGCTTTTACTTGTGGAGCTTTTGATATAAACAATTATGGATTGGACTACGAATTGCCAAAAATTGTTGCAAGCGCATTGTTAGATGAAGCTGCTTGGCAAGCATCACCATTAGGTACCGAAAATAAGATAACGCTTGCAATGTTGAAAAAGATGTTATAAAAAAAGATATTATAAACTGGGTTTTTCTACTTTAACCATTTTTAATACTTTTCAAAGAGTGAGAAATCACTCTTTTTTTTATGTATTTTTTCACACCACAAAAGTACGATAATTTCAGGACATATACAAGCAAATTAACATTTTTAACACTTTTATTTTTTTATGTTAAAATATTATTTAGGTATTGCATATATCAAATATTTTTTTTACCTTTGTAGTACAAATAATAAATAAAGAAAATTATGAAAGGAAATAGTGTTTTTAATTTGAGTTTGAATAAAATAGAGTTTATTCACATTTGTTTAATGTTAATAGAATCGGTTAAAAACAAAATAAAAGAACTCCATTGTGGTGGTTCCAAAGAAGAAAGGGCATTATGTTTTATTAAAATATTAGAAAGTCATAATCTTATAAAAGATTTTCAAAAAATATATCCCGAAATTCATACTCTTTATGATTTGGAAGATGATGTAGAAAAAATAAAAAAAATGCAATATTATTATTTTAATATTGCCAAAGAATCTGGCTTTGCGTATGAACATTTAATATAATTTTTTTAATTAAAAAAATTGCATAATTCAAATATTTTTCTTACCTTTGCATTGTGAAGAAGAAAAAAAATATATTAAACAAGTAAACTAAAAACAAATTAATTATGAAAACAATGTATCAAGTTCAAGTTGTGTGTGAGGGAGAAATTATAACAATGGTTACATTGGAAAAACCAAAAGTGGGCGGGACATTCAAGACAAGTCCTATTGACGAATTGCGTTACACAAAGGTTGTTCCGTCGGTTACTATAAGCAATCCCGAAACTGAACTACATTATTATGTTTGTACTGCTGAACGAGTATCTCCAAGACATATTGTAGGGTTAAATCAAGTAGAGAAGATTGACGGACATTCTTATGATGAAATATTTGAAAAGTTGAATAATTTTCTTTATATTCATAGGCACGATTATAATATTGTAGATATAACACACGCTCACGGGTATATTGCAATAACATATAATCTTCGGGAAGAGTCAGCTATTCACGCATCAAAAGAAATGGAAAAGAGAAAAAATAAATGGTAAAAACTAATATTAAACACCACCCAAATAGGTGGTGTTTTTTATATGTTAAAAATGTTAATTTATTTGGTAGAACGAAAAAAATGTATTACTTTTGTGGTGTAGATAAAGCGGTAATTTAATTATATTTTTTTTTAAAAAAAAAGTTTAATATGATTTGTATAATTAAAAAATTATGCTTATCTTTGCAATGTAATTAAACAATAAAGATTATGAAATTAAAATTATCCCAAGTTTTATTAAAAACGATTATACCGACAATAGGTATGTTTATTCTTGTGGTTAATATGTTTTCTTCTTTAAAAGAAAATGTAGCGATGCAAATATTTACAATACTTACATTCTCTTTTGCGATAGCATTTAGCATTACTACATTGATTGCAAAAATAGAACAATTAAACGAAGAAATTGAAAACCTCAAAAACAAGCAACAATGAAAGCTTATTTAGTTAATGAATTACATTTTTTTATTTCTAATGGTACAGATTATTTAAGTGCTGTTAGTCCTTTTCATAAGAACATTGCCTATAAGGATATAAACACAGCAGTAACACTTGCAAAGAATTTGTATAATGAAGAAAAAGAATTAAATGGTAATGGTTTTATTCACGGTAGTGGAAAAGATTTTACTGCCCAAGTACAAACACCAACAATGAGAAAGGTTTGGGTTATTAACGAAATAGAAATTAAATAACTATGAAATATATTTTTATAATATTGATCCTAATTTTTATAATTCCTTATATTGGAATGGTAATGTGGAATTGTGTAATGCCCCAAGTATTTGGATTTGGTGAAATTACATATTGGCAAATGGTATATCTTTATCTTTTAATAAGGTGGCTTTTTGGTAGTCGTCGATGGGATAAGGTACTTAATTAAGTACCTTTTTCCAAAAAAGATAAAAATAATTTGGATATATCATTTTTTTCGTTTATATTTGCATTGAAAAAGAAATTGTATGAAAAAGAAAAAACAAGTCATAAAAGAGGAACCAATGAGTATTGTTGAACTTTTGTTCACATCTCAACTTTGTAAAAGATTTGGTTTTCATAGAGAAAATATTGAAAATGGGAGAGGCTTGTTCACTGCATTGAGAGTGAAAAGTGAAAAATTTATTCCCAATGATATATCTCTTATACAAAAAGGATTTAAGAAAAGATTTAATCGTACTTTATTATTTGAAGAAAAAGATAAAAATGGATTGATATCAGTAGGTTATTTTACAAAAAAAGCAATAGCATAATGATAGTAGGCGAATATTTCAAAAAGGAACTTGAAAACAGATTTTTACATACCAAAGTAGGTTCCCCAACATATTTTCAAACACAACTTAATGAGGAATTTGAGGGTGTTGTTAAAATGGTTGAGGACACAAAAGACTATATCAAAGTAGAATTCGCGTTTGAAGATAAAACCTTTACATATAAACTTATTAAGGTACAAGGTAAACTTTTTACCAAGATAAGTGAAATAAACTTTTCATAATTCATAATTTTAATTGTTGTTTAATTTGTTCCCATTGCTTTATTAAATGAGCAATGGGATTTTTTATGTATTTTTTCACATCACAAAAGTAATACAATTTCTGGATATATCCAAATAAATTAACACTTTTAACATTTGAATTAACGAATGTTAAAAACATATTTAGGTATTGCATATATAAAAACTTTTTCATACCTTTGCATAAGACAAAAAGAAAAACAATTATGAAAAAGAATATTACAATTACACGCGCAACTAATTTGGATATGTTGAATAAGTTGGGTGAGGAGATTTTGAATGAAATGAAAAAAGATTTTCCATTGTTGTGTAATGTTCTTATTAGAACTTGTGGACCAGTACATATTATGGTTGTTTTCTCTTTTGATTATACATTTAAGAATAAAGAGATAATCAATTATATTGTAGAAAAATATAATTTGGAATATCGTTATAAAGAGGTTGATGTTTATAACCAAACTGATGATTTTATTTTTTATTTATAATTGCCAAAAGTTTGTATAATTCATTTTTTTTTCTTATCTTTGTATCACATTTAAAAACAATTAAAACTATTAAGATTATGGCAATCGTATTGGGGAATTTTAATGAAAATAAAGCAGTAAAACTTATTAAGGAAAAAACTGCCAATAATGTTAGAATTGCAACTATTAAAAGGTTAATTTCTTTGTTAAATGAACAAGTGGATTTGGCACAAGATATATACGATACTTTTTGGCATATTAAAAAACAAGATAAAGAATTTAGTGAGAAACTTTGGCATTTATTATGTCGTAATAAGATTGGACAAATTGAGATAAATAGTTATTTTAGTTGGCAAATTGGTTATGGGGGATATGTAATGCTTTCAAGATATGGCGTATCTATTTATAAATCACGCTTTAAGGAGGATTTATTGAAAAAATTTAAATTAACTGAAAAAGAAATATATCAAGGTCGCGTATTGTTGGAAGATTATCTTAATAAATGCGAGGTTGATAATGATATACTTGATAAAATGATTGCAGAATTGCAAGTATTTTTAACCGACTTTAAACAATATGCAAATGATTTTTTCCAAAGTGTTTCATCATATAATGTGAAAATAATTGATTAAACACTTGTATAAATCAAATTATATTCTTATCTTTGCACCATAATCAAAGAGTAAACATTTATGAAATATGTTAGATTAAACAACAATGATTTAAGAGGGTTTTTAGACAAAGGAGAAAAGCTTTCAAAAGAGCAGTTAGCACAACTCAATATCAAATATAAAGAAATGTGCGAAAAGGCGACTGATGAAGAAACTAATGATTGTGAGGAAAATTATGGAGATATTTATCCACCATTTGTTTGTGAGGTTTTAGAAATGGTAACAGCATAAAACAAATATTATGAAATCTTTAACATTACAAAACATTGACAAATATGTTAATAAAATTAACACCTTACGCAACAAGTTAATTCAACTTGTAGAACAAGAGGTAAAAAAAGTAAATTACATAGAAATACCAAGTGATTTAATAGAATATGAGGTTGGTAATACTATTGCTTATTATGGCGGTAATCACCCCGAATATGCAAGTAATTGTTTTGCTGAAATAAAATCGCTTGAATGGAAAAATAACGATGTGTTAATATCTGTGGAAGATGGCGAACAATATTTAAGTGATTGTAATATTACAGATGTATTAACCATTGCTTATATTATTGCATTTATCAATGAGGAGTATGTGTCAGTTGATGAAGAATAAAAGATAAATAATTAAATAAAAAACACCGCCTATTTGGGCGGTGTTTTTTATATGTTAAAAATGTTAATTTTCTTGTTTATTTCACGGAAATTTATTACTTTTGTGATGTGAAAAAGAACGAGAAAATAAGTTCTAAAAAAATATGGTAAATACTTGTTTATGTAAAATGTTTTTACTATCTTTGTACTATAATAATAAACAATTAAAAAAATATGAAAAGGGTAAAAGGTTTATTTGTAACATTTTATAATGAGGTATTGAATGTTGAAAATGTAGAAAAATATAACACATTTGATTTCACAAAACGCAAATATGCTATTAAATGTAATTCTTCAAAAGAACAAAATGAGGTAATTAGTGATATAATATCAATGGACGGCATTAAAAATGTTCGTTATGCAAATTCTGTGGATATATCTATCTTTGATGTGGTGGAATATAAAAGGTACAAAATGGATAATCTTTTTATGTGGAAAAAGGAGTTACCAATGACAGATAAAGAGGTGTATGAGTGGTGTCCTTATTGTGAAAATGAGGTAATAATTAAAGCAGATAATAAAATTATACAAACTTGTCCTATTTGTGGCAAACCAATTATTGCTTGTGCTGTTTGTGATAAAAAAAATTGTAGTAATTGCATAATACATAGGAAAAAATAATCATTATTCTTGCTTATATCAATTTTTTTTCTTATCTTTGTATTACAATTAAAAAAATAAGCAATATGAAAAAGTACACAATTGAAGAATTTATTGAGGAATTGAAAAAATATCCCAATCAAAAAGCAACATTGAATTTCATTTCAAATACAACTTGTTCCGAAGATGAGGCTTTTGATGAAGAGGATTGTGAGGTGGAATGTATGGAACAAGACAAAGATTATGTTGAAAGTTATGACATAATGGTTCACAAAGAAAACCCATTGCATAATGAGGAAAGCATTATTGAATTGTTAGACCAACACGGCAAACTTATTATTGAATTGACAAATGAACCACTTTCTTCTCATAGCATTGTGGTAACAAATACCAATAATGATGTTTTACGAGAAATAGCGGTTGGTGGCAGACATAGACAAGAGGTAAATATTGGTTTAATGCTTAAAAGGATCATTTAATATGAGTACATATATTTGTAAGAGTTGCGGTAAAACGTATCAATGTAAAAATGGATATTATAATATTCCAAGTGTTGGGCCAATTTGTTGTGAGTGCTATGATGAATTAGTTACATCACAAAATAAAGGCAAATATGGGGCAGTTCAAGATATTCAAGAAAGGCTAAAAGGTACTTAATTAAGTATATTAAGTTAGATAAAATACAAAAAAGTTGTTTAAATATTGGTTTGGTTGGTAGTCCGCCCATTTAAGGGGTGGACTATTTTTTTATATGTTAAAAATGTTAATTCACTTGCATATATGAAAAGAAATGATTACTTTTGTGGTGTGAAAAAGACTTGAATAATACGTGTTTAAACTTATAAAAAAATCCGTAAATAATTTGCATATATTAAATATTATGCTTATCTTTGTACTATAAAAAATACACAAGTAAAAATATGATAAGAATTACATTTTTTCACCCGTGCGATAAAGAATTAAAGATTAGTCTGAAAGTTCCTAAAATTGGTTCTTCCAAATCAATAATTCCAATTGCAGACGGCGAATTTAAATGGTATTTCACAAATTATGATTATCATTTTTGTTTCCATTTTAAAAATGACGGAAACCATAAATTGTCAGTGTGTATCGGAAATCCAAGAAATTGTTTTGATTGGAGTGAAATGGATAAAGTTTATGTAACAACTTTTTAAAAAAAAAAACATTTTTAACACTTTTATTTTTTTATGTTAAAAACATAATGAAATATTGCATATATCAAATATTATTCTTATCTTTGCATACACAATTCAAAAACTTTAAATTATGGCAAGATATTCTCATTATAATTATCCTTTTTATAGGATTTCAAATGAAATGCCTTATATAACTAAAAGGCAATATGCAACAATAAAAAATGTGTTACACATAAAAGATGTTGTAACACGTTGTACTCAACTTTGGGTAAGGGGTTTTCAAATAAAGAGGTGTTATATACCCCATTATAATGGTATTGGTGGTATGACTTATATGCCACGTTTGAACGAAATACGAATAATTATTGGCAGGCCAAAAAAACACGAACCAAGAGAGGTGTATGCTGTTATAATTCAAGTACCACATACAAAATATTATGAAAAAGGATTTATTTTATAAAAAAAATCCGTAAATAATTTGCATAATTCAAATATTTTGATTACCTTTGTAACACAATTAAAAAAAGAAAAAATTATGACACAAATGGTTCTTGACACAAGAATATTCATTGTAATAAATACAACTGAATATCCAGGTAAACACGGCACAGCATTGGTGCAAAGTGCTAATGGTTTAAGAGAATGTGAAAATTTAGGTTGGGATGTGAGAGAACGTTATACTTGTGTTGGAACTCATACACCAACACTAATAGGAGAAATGAATATTGGCGATATGCTATTAAGTAATGATTATCAAGGTGCATATATAATGAGAGTTGGATAATGATACAAATTACCTTGTCAAAAGAAGAAATACAACAACTTAAAGATAGTTGTCGCGTTACCAAAGCTTTAATGATTGGTACAAAAGAGAGTAAAATATATGATAAATTGTTAGCGAAACTTTCTAATATTAAGTAATTATGCAAACAAAATTCCCATATAGATATGCAGTATATTATAACAATACATTGTTAATGATGTTAAATAGAACTGACGAGATAGACGTAAAAACCAAACATACATTTGTATATGAAAACAAAATTTATAGAATAGTTTGGATCCTTCCTAAAATTTATGTTGATGAAAATTATTATATTATTCCTTGTTCAGTAGTATGCTTGGGTAATGTACGTTATAAATGGGTTGCTAATTGTACCGATGGATCTTGGGAGAATGAAAGCACAAATGTGTTTACAAGTAAAGAGGAGTGTTATAATGATATGAGAAATAATGCTCTTGAAAAAATGAAATGGAACACTGAATTTGAACAAGATTTTAAAGATGATACACCCATTAACTATAAAGTATCATTTACCCAAGACGAAATAAGACACGAAAGTTATAGCGGGCTCTACATATATAAGATTGTTGTTGCTGAATAACCATTTTTGTTCATACGAAAAACACCACGTTGTGAAATGTGGTGTTTTTTTATGTTAAAAATGTTAATTTATTTGGATATATCCAGAAATTGTATTACTTTTGTGGTGTGAAGATATAGCATAACATAAATAAAAAAAATAATAAAAAAAAAACGGTTATATATTTGCATATATTAAATATTATTCTTATCTTTGTATCACAATTCAATAGTAATAACAATTAAAAAACAAAAAGATTATGAAACAATTTGTTGTAATTTCGGCAACTACTAATTGTGGTGGTGTATTGACTATAAGAAAAGAAAGTGGTATTGTTAATGAAAATGATGCACAACATATTTTCAATGAAAAGAAACAATATTTTCAAGAGATTGCAGAAGAACAGAATGAACAAGCGGGTACTAATGTCTATGCAATAGAAACTGACACTCCCAATGAATTTACAATTTATGATTATGGTACAGATATTATGTCCGTCAAAATAATTGAAATTTCTTAATTCAAATGCTTGTATAATTCAAATATTTTTCTTATCTTTGTATCATAATTAAAAAGTAATGTATTATGGAAATTTACGTTGTAAAGGTTGAGTATGTTTCGGATATGGAACGTGTTGAAAATGAAATAACACCTTTTAGAGATAAAAAAGATGCTCAAAAATATTATAAGACTGAATTGCAAAGAGCGAAAAAAGATTTTGCACAAGTGTTTGAAGATTGGGAAATTGAAGAAGATGAAAATTCATTTTCAGCATATCCCGACGGGCGATATATGGAAGACCATTTTGATATGGAAATAAGAGAACTTGAACTCCATTAAAAAAAAACAAATATGAAAAATAAAATTGTTGTTGGTTTACCTATTGTAATTGATAGTGATATTGATTATAACAAATTAAACAATAGGCAAATACACGAATTAGCATTAAGCGATGAAAATGCAGTGATATATGACACCCCAAATGACTTTTTTAATGAACTTAATGAAGATTTGGTTGATACAGAAAATATGTTTTGGTTTTTGATTACAATAAACTAAACGAAGATTAAGTTGATATTAACTTTAACAATAAAAAAAGAGTGAAGAAAATCACTCTTTTTTTTATATATTTTTTCACACCACAAAAGTACGAAATTATTTTTATATATGCAAGCAAATTAACATTTTTAACATTTATATTTTCATATGTTAAAATTAAAAATAAATCCGCAAATAATTTGTTTATATGAAATAATAATATTATCTTTGCATAGTTAAAAAATCAAACAATTATGAATATAACAATTAACGAATTAGAAGAAAAGTTTTTTAAGTTTAATAAACAATATTTTAATAATATTCTTTTCAAACCTGCTTTTAAGATAACAAGAACAAAAAGAACTTTGGGGCAATGCACCACATTTCATACATTATTTGGGGAGAGATATGTTATATCAATTTCCAAATATTATAAACGTAGTGATGATGAAATAAATAACACATTGCTACACGAAATGATACATCTTTATTTATCACAAAGACATATTAAAGATAATGGACATCACGGGGCAAAATGGCAAGCCATAGCACAACGAATATCCAAAGAAAGTGGTTTATGTATTACTGCATATAGTAATCGCCCATCGGAGGTAAATAATGAAATACAAAAACAACCTTATAATATATTTGTATTAGTTGATAAAAGATTATCAAAACCTTTTATAATGAGAGTATGTGATAATTCTATCACACAATATAAAAAGGTTTTAGCAAAAAATTATGCTCAAACATTATTTTTTCAAACCAAAGATATTAGATTTGATAATCTTCCTAATAATAGAATACATACCAAAGGTTTACATCTTGAACAACAAGATTTTTATGACATATTAGAAAAATATAAACCACAACGGGTACTTAATTAAGTACCTTTTTAATAAAAAAAATCCGTAAATAATTTCCATAATTCAAAATAATTTCTTACCTTTGTATCACAATTAAAAAAAATAACATTTTATGAACAACGATAGTTTACATAAAGAATTTATTAGTGGTGGGGTTGTAATTACAAGATATGATTATGAAAGTATGCCTTGTCCAATGTATGCAATAGAGTTTACAGATGAACAAATGCAAGAATTAACAAATAAAACTGCCAACATATTATCTTCTCAATATGGTTATAATGAATATGAAATTTCTCGTCTTAAAGAAGATAGCCAAGAAATGGAAGATTATTATAACGCTTTTTGGAGAGAAATGGAAGAATGTGCTGTTGCAATGGGTATGCGTTATTATGAAGATATAAGCGATGAAGAATATAAAAAAATAATTAACAAATAATTTGCATAATTCAAAATAATTTCTTACTTTTGTAAAGTCAAAACAAATAAATTATAATAAGACTATGAAAAAAACATTAAAAGTTGGGGATAAAGTAATTTATAGATGTCGTTGGGGAGAAGATTTACCAAAAGAAACTATAATTGAAAATATTGAACTTTGTAATGAAAAAGGGGAAAAATATGGAGATGTTGTTAATGAAATGACAGAAGATAATTATAAACGTTGTTGTCTTGCTTTGGCAGATAATCATTGGTGTTATGGTTATCAAATTGATTGGGAAGATAGTATTAAACTTAACAATTAAAAAACAAAAAGAATATGAAGATGATATAGAACTATTTAGTTATAACGAGCTTTACGACATTTTATGTAATACTTGTAAAAAATTGAATTTGAAATAAGTAAAAAGTAAATTATTAACAATTAAAAAATAATAAAACAAATGAACAAATTTCTATCTTATTTTTTGGGTGTAATTGCAATTTTGGTAATCGGTTTTGTAACCATTTACAATGTGGAAATTTTGGATAGTGCCGAAATTGGTATCTTGGTAAATCGAACTGGCGATGAACGTGGCGTTTCCAAAGTGGAAATCAAAACAGGTTGGGTTGTTTATAACTCCTTTACAAAAGAACTACATGCTTATCCAGCATCAGCGCAAATAGTAGATTATCACCCCTTTGATATACAAGATAAAAAGGGTACAATTTTCCACGCAGACCCTACCATAGAGTATTATATTCCGCGTGATAAAGCAACACAAGTATTTCTAACATATCGTAAAAGTGTAGAAGAACTTAATGCTACAATGATACTCTCCGAGGTTAAAAATGCTTATAAAGATATTAGTGGCCTATATGAAACAGATAGTCTTATAAATAATCGCCCACAATTTGAAGAGGAGGTAAAGCAGTTGCTAACCGATAGATTGACTAAAAAAGGAATTAGACTTGAAAATATCCAATCTTCGGTAAAACCTAATGCCACAATGCAAGCTGAAATAGATAATAAAAATGCAAGTATTCAAAGGGCACTCAAAGTGGAAAATGAAAAACGTGCCGCCACAGCAGAAGCTGAAAAACTAATTGAAATTGCTAGAGGACAAGCAACAGCAAATGAAATTGTTTCTAAATCTATTACATCTACACTATTGCAGTGGGAAATGGTTAAAAAATGGAATGGAGTGTCGCCACAAGTTACTAATGGTGGAGTAATGCCAACATTTAATGTAAAGTAAAATAATAAAAAAAAGCAACCTATTTTTATGGGTTGCTTTTTTATATATGTTAAAATTGTTAATTTATTTGGTTATATCAAAATAATTAACTACTTTTGTGGTATGAAAATAGAATGATTTATAACCGAAAAAAAACAATAAAAAAACGGTAATATATTTGCATATATCAAATATTATTCTTATCTTTGTATCACAAAAATAACAATTATGAAATACTTAAAAAATTATAGAAGAAAAATTGCATTGTGTGATATATTAACTCAACATTGTATGAGAATACTTAATTTATCAACCAATGACAAAGGCGAAATAATTCGCAATAAGGAAATTATGGAATGGAGTGATATGGAAACAATATCATTATTTAACCCCATTCCATATAATAATAAAATAGATGCCGTATTATTCTTTGGCGACGGAACTATTGAATTTCATTTTGAGAAAGAATGTGATGCAAGAAATTGGGCTGAATTTTCTAATGATTATATAAAGTTAATTATTGAAGAATTAAAAGATAATCAATGCTATGTGTGAAACAATATCATATAAACTTTTTTTGGGGGACATACTTGTAAAAAAATGTGTGGAAATATTAAATCTTATAGTTAATGATAAAGGAGAAATTATATCTAATGATATAGTTTTAAAATCACACGATTACTTAACAATTCTTATTGAGGAACCCATAATATATAAAGAGGATAGAATAAATGGGATATTGTTCTTTGGCGATGGAACTATTCAATTTCATTTGGAAAAAGAATGTATATCACAAAATTGGGCGGTTTTTCCTATTGATTTAATCAAAAAAATAATGCGCAAAATTACAGAAAATAAATGTAGAAAATTTGTTTAATTCAAATAAAAATATTATCTTTGCAACAACAATTAATATATATATATTATGATAAAAGAACGTAAAAAAATAATCCAAACATTAGAACAAATTGTACACAAAAGATTTTCTTATGAAAAATTAAATCAAATACTTTGTGAACTATTTGGTGTTAATGACATAATTGTCAGTGAATGTGAAGCAGAAGCTGAAGAATTAAATGGCGATTATGATATGGAGTTTGCAATTACCAAACCTATTATTGGTGGAATATTTGACATCTATTATCTTCCAATGAAACGAAAAGGAATAAACGGAGAAGAAATTTATATTACAGAGGTGGGGTATTCATTTGATATGTAAATAGGTACTTATTTAAGTATATATTTTATCAATAAAATTTGTAAAATCCAAATATTTATTGTATCTTTGCATCACATTTAAAAAACAAATAATTATGGAAAAAATACCTTTTGATAAATTCAAAACACATCGTAGTTTTCAATTCCCTAACGGAAAAGTTATCAATGTATTTAAAATAGGGTATCAAGCAAAAATTGATTTGGAAAATGAAACGTATATTCCATTTTATGGATATAAAACTATTTATAATAATTCTACCTTACCAACCATAAGTAATTTGATTGAAAAAGGTATTATTAAAGAGGTATCTTGTTTAAGAGAATATACAATTACATTACACGAATTTACAAATTGTGAATGTGATAAAACGTTATCTCTTGAAGATTTCAAAAAAATACAACAAGAGTTGAAAGAAAATGGTTTTGAAGTTTCTTTGAAAGGTTTATACCACAATTATTATGCGTGGCTAGACGATTTTAAGAGTGGTTATAAATGTAAAAAAACTTTCATCTTTACTCCTTGTGGGTGTAATACACTTTCATTTACTGTTTCCTCACTACATAAGAGTTGTAAAGAATGGCAAATAACTTATAAATGCTAACACCGAAAGGTGTTGAAAAAAAATGATGACTGCGTGGCGCAGTGGCTAGCGCAAAACACTTTTAATGTTTGGGTCGAGAGTTCGAATCTCTCCGCGGTCACAAAAAAATATTTTTTTTAACATTTAAAATTTGCATAAATGAGAAAAAATATGTATCTTTGCAATGTATTCTTCAAAAGAGAATAATAAAGATTGCCCTGTGGTGTAGTTGGCGGCACGTCAGGTTTTGGTTCTGAAAGCATCCGCAGGTTCGAGTCCTGCCAGGGCAACTACATAGGGGTGCGCCACAGTGGGAGAGGTGGGACAGACTGTAAATCTGTTGCCTTATGGCTGAGTAGGTTCGAATCCTACCACCCCTACAATAAAACACTAACAAGGTTGAAAATCCTAATTGTGATTTACATTGACATCTAATCTTTTTTTTTATTCACAATGGAAATGTAGTTTTACGATAGTCGCCAAGCGTCTTTCTTAAAATGAGTTAGTGTTTTTTAACATTTAAAATTTGTATATATGAAATAATTTATATATCTTTGTAAAGAAAATAAAAGGTACGGCTCCATGGTGGAATAGGTAAATTGTTTGCCCACTCATCGTGAGTGATTTTGTTTCAAAGTCGGTAAGAGTTGAATAAGTGTTTTTCTCTTTGAATAAGAGAATATTAAAACCAATAGGTCAGCGAAGAAGCTCTCTAAGAAAGTCTAAGGTCTATGAAAATAGATAGCTGATAATACCGAGCCAAGCCCTTTTTGGGAAGGTGTAGAGAATTGATGGAACACATTTAATTTTAATATTAAATGAAGGGTAATTCCAGACTACAAACACTATAATAGTGGTAATGAAAATTATAGTAGTTTGAGACACACAACACTTAAAATGTTGCGGGCATTGCGCCCGTCCCGATTCGACTTCGGGTGGAGCTACCAAATAAAAGGAGAAATTGTTATATATTTCTCCTTTTTTTTATGTTTTTTTTGACTTATTGATAAAAAAAATGTAACACGTCTTGACTTTTTTTGATTTTATCTTAATATTTATATATAAAAGATAAAATAATGAAAGAGTATTATAAAAAAGAATTTTTAGAAAACATTGTTAAAAAATGTAGTTCACTTGCAGATGTGTTAAGAGAAATTGGTTTGGCTGATAAAGGCAGTAATTTTAAAACATTACAAAAATATCTTGATAAATATAATATTGATATTTCTCATTTTACGGGCCAAACTTGGAATAAAGGTTTATCTTATACCAACAAAGTATCTTATATTAAATTAGAGGATATATTAAAAGAAAATACTAATTTTCGTTCTCATATTTTAAAATTACGATTAGTAGCAGAGGGTTTAAAAGAATATAAATGTGAACAATGTGGGTGTAATGGGGAATGGTGCGGAAAACCAATTACATTGGAATTGCATCATATTAATGGTAATCATTATGATAATAGATTGGAAAATTTGCAAATATTATGCCCTAATTGTCATTCACAAAGTCCTACTCATAAAAGAAGAAAATATCAAGATGCTGAAATCCCCCAACCTGCTGACAGAAAAATTTATGAATGTGTTTGTGATTTTTGCGGTGTAACATTTAAGGCAGATAGAGAACGTAGATTTTGTTGTAGAGAATGTTATATAAAATTTTTAGAAAAGGATAAAATAGAAGTTCAACTTAATGAAGAGACATTAAGTCAAGCAATTATAAAAGCAAAATCAATTAGTGAATTAGCAGATATGTTTAAAACATCAAGACCAACAATAAGAAAATATTTAGAAAAATATAACCTTTTAGATACATTTAAACAAAATTATGCTGATACATTACATAATAAACCTATCATACAATATGACTTGGATATGACACCAATTAAACAATGGGGGAGCATTAGTGATGCTGAAGAAACATTAGGTATTTCATCTATTGGTAAATGTGCATCATATCAACGTAAATCTGCTGGAGGCTTTATATGGCGGTATGTGAATGAAGAAAACAACTCTTGAATGGGTTGTTTTTTTTCTATATTATCTCACACCACAAAAGTACTACAATATTTTTAATTTACCAAACAAATTAACATTTTTAACATTTAAATTAAGAAATGTTAAATCCTGAAAATTGTATTTAAATAATTTTGCGATTTCAAATATTTTTCGTACCTTTGCATTACAATAATAAACAATTAAAACATTATGAAAATAGGAGATAAAGTAAAATGGAATGACCCCGCTATTGAGGAGTACAAAGAACTGATTGAAGACGCTGAAAATCGTGTCTTTACAATTAAACAAATAAATGGTGGAGAAGACACATATATACTAAATGAATTGGTGGAAGATGATGATATGGTTTACATAAGTGATGGCATAACTGAATGTGAATGTTATGCTAGGGAACTTGAAATGGTTGAAGAAATTGACTATAATGAATATTTGAAACTAATAGTATGATAGGAAATTATGAGGGATATTATCCTCCATTTGTTGCTGAAAGTTAAAAAAAGATTAGGTTATGATAAAAATAAAATAATAAGTGATGTTGTAAAAGAATTTGGATTAAAAATATTTGCATAATTCAAAATTTATTCTTATCTTTGCAAAGTCAAACAAATAAAAAACTAATACAACTATGTTCAATTTTGAAACAATGAAACCTACAAATCGCAATGTTACTTTTTATGATAGCCATAATATTGTAAAAAGGTGGGGTATTAACTTGTATGAAGATAAAGAGTTGCTCCCCACTTTGGTAAAACTTGCAGATGATTGGAAAGTAAAATACAATGTTATCATTGAGTTTATAAAGAAAAATCAACTTGTTTGTGAACTTTTTAAATATAGCATTTATAAGTCCTCACATACAAAATTGGTTGCTGAAAAGGGTGTATATGAGGAAAAGAAAGTTTGGAAAAATGGGCGACAAATAATAACCGAAACTTATCACAATGTATATATTAAGAAAAATGAATATATTTCATTGATTGTTCCTAAAATCATTGAGTTTATCATTGAAACTTATTATCCCAAGTTTGCAATATATCAAAAAGTTAAAAGGTTTGATAAAAAAATTATTATTAAACCAAATATGAAGATTGATGATATATGTAGAGAATATAGGAGTTATAATCTAACGGCCAATGATATTGCAAATCTTTTGAATAACCCTACATATGTCAATGAACACGTTAATAAGCTGGTATATAATATATATGGTTGTGGACCAGATGTAATATATTTTCCCTTGCCATCTATTGAGGTACACGGGCATAAATATAATAAGTCTTTGGTAATACCAAGAGAAGCTATTGTTAATAATGATTGGAGTGCTGTTGAAAACTATAATCTATCTTCAATAATTAAACCCAATGCCAATGAATTATTGGGAAGAGATAAGAATAATTGGTTTTCTGGAAAACAAAAAGATAATCCTTATTGGAATTGCAAAGAAATGAAAATGTTAAAAGAAATATTTGAAAAGGTACTTAATTAAGTACCTTTTCAATAAAAAAAACCAATAAATAATTTGCATAATTCAAAATAATTTCTTATCTTTGTATCACAATTAAAAAAACAACATATTATGAAAGAAATATCAAAAGAAATTAAAAATGACATTTATAGTCAATTAATTAATACAGAATATTTGGGAGAGGAAGAAATGGAAAATAAACTTTCTCAAATGGTAGGGGAGAAAGCGCGATGTTATGATGATTATATAGATGAGGGTATTGATGATGAAGATGTAGAAGATGAATACATTTATTGTAGTGCCTTTGAGTTTGAAAATACAAACCTTATTGTGAGAATATATTATGGTAATGTAACGAGCGAAATAACTCATATTAGTTGTAATTAAAAAGATATATATAATGGAGCAAAATATCAATGATGCAAAATCACAAATGATTAATGATTTGCAACATACTTTATCAATGGTTAATGATATTGATATAAAAAAAGATGTAAATTCCTTTTTTAAAAAAGGTGGATATAATCCAAAGAAATCATTTGAAATTAATAAGAAATCTTGTATTCAATTCATTGCATTAAAAAAAGCTTATAAAAAATAAAAAAAAATCAAAAAAATTTGTTTTATTCAGATATTTATAATATCTTTGCATTGTAATTAAGAAACCAAAAAGAAATATGCGTGAGAGGCGAGACGAAAGTCCAAAACAAAAATTAACATTTTTTTAACATTTAAAATTTGTATATATGAGAAATTTTTAATATCTTTGCATTGTAATTAAAAAAAACAAATATTATGGAACGTTCCATAGGAGAACTTGTGAAAACAAGATGTGGACAATTGGGGATTGTGGTAAACAATCTGCTACTTTGGTAGCTTCGGAGGTTCAAATCCTCTCGTTCCAACTTTGGTTATTCTTTGAAATATTGTTGAATAGTCGTGTAGCTCAGTTGGTTAGAGTGCTACCCTGTCACGGTAGATGTCGCGGGTTCGAGCCCCGTCACGACTGCAAATGCTCATAATATATAATAATACCAAGATATATGGTTGAGTATATGAATTAACAAACCTAATTGGAATGTTAAGTGAGTATTTTTATTCCTCGGTAGCTCAGAGGCAGAGCAACGGCCTGTTAAGCCGTGGGTCGGGATATCGTAATTCCCTCGGGGAGCAAAGGTTAAACATTTTTTAACATTTAAAATTTGTATATTTGAAAAAAAATATATATCTTTGCAATGTTGAAAAAACCAAATATGAATGTAAAAAATAAAATATTTTTATTAGATGATAATAGTTTTAAAAACATAATTGAAACAAGTAACACTTGGGTAGATATTTCAAAAAAAATAGGGTATTCAACTGTTATGAGTTCTTCTTTGAAAAAAGAGGTAAAAAAAAGATGTGCTCAATTAAATTTATCTTTAAATATTAATAGTAATACTAATAAAAAAATTGGTTTACGAACTAAAGGAGAGGTTTTTAATGGGCGAAAAAATTGGCAATCTGCAAGGGGCGCAATACGCAAACATGCTTTATTTGTTTATAAAAAAAGTAATAAACCATTTGTGTGTGCAATATGCGGTTATGATAAACATATTGATATAGCACATATTAAAGCAGTTGCTGATTTTGATGATGACACCTTAATAAGTGAAATTAATGATGTTAACAATTTAATTGGTTTATGTCCTAATCATCATTGGGAATATGATAATGGTTTGTTAATATTAGACAGTAAATAGCGGGGTGGAGCAGTTGGTCAGCTCGTGAGTTTCATAAGCTCAAGGTCGTCGGTTCGAATCCGTCTCCCGCTACTAATTATGGAACGTTCCATAGGAGAACTTGTGAAAACAAGATGTGGACAATTGGGGATTGTGGTAAACAATCTGTTACTTCGGTAACTTCGGAGGTTCAAATCCTCTCGTTCCAACTTAATTATTCTTTGAAAAAGAAAACCATAAATGGCGCTATCGACAAGTGGTAAGTCATCGCCCTTTCACGGCGGGGTCACGGGTTCGAATCCCGTTGGCGCTACTATATTGCGAGTGTAGCTCAATTGATAGAGTGTTGCCCTTCCAAGGCAAAAGTTGTGGGTTTGAGCCCCATCACTCGCTCCATATGTTTTCATAATTGTAGTTTTTTAGTTGTTGGCGCAACCTATTATTGCTTAATTGCAAGGTAGGTTGCGTTTTTTTTATATATTTTTTCACACCACAAAAGTACGATAATATCAGTACATATGCAAGTAAATTAACATTTTTAACATTTATATTTTCATATGTTAAAATTAAAAATAAATCCGTAAATAATTTGTATATATCAAATATTTGTTTTATCTTTGCATACAGAAAAAGAAAATAACTAAAATCTATTATATTATGGATAAAATAATTGCTTATAAATTTGTTCAAGGGGATGTGGAACCTTTGGAAAATTTAAAAAATTTAATGGTTTATAAAGCAAAAGAAAAACTATTATCGGGTCAAAAACTAACAAGAGAAGAAAAGGATAACATTGTATCTTCATATTTTTGTAATGATTATGGTGTTTATAAAATAAGAGGGTGGGCATTTCATTTTTATGGTTTTATGAAAACATACCTTGTGAAACAATATGATAGGTGGACAGAATATAAGGCATTTGATAAAACATCATTAAGAAAAAGATTATATGGTACAATACAAAGAATTGTAGAAATTGATTAAAAAAAATCCGTAAATAATTTGTATATATCAATTTTTATTATTACCTTTGTATCAACAAATAAAAAAATAAACAATATGAGAAAGTCATTTAATAATTTTGAAACAATTAGTCGTGTTTATGAGAATACCGTTAATCAAATTAACGATATGAGCACATCTTTTTTGACAAATGTTCTCCAAGATGATGCAACAGCGAGATGTGGCGAATTGTATGATGAAAGATTGCGTATTAAAGTAGAATATTCTTTTACTAGTCGTATTGATGTGGTTGGTGTTGATAAAGTAATATATTGCGAAGAAAAGGGTATATTAGTTTATGATAAAGACGGTGGTGTATGGAAATGGGGGGAAATTTATCTTGATGATAAAGTTCTTATTGCCAATACAATTTTAAGAAGGTTTAAAGAAGATTTTTTATTGGATAATTTTGAGGTATTTGTTAATAACAAATCGGTTACACCACAATTGGTAGATTATATTACAGCTCTTGAAATACAAAACGATTACGAGAAAAAGGGTTATACAAATGTTGGTATTGATGAAATTTAATTAAAAAAATATCCGTAAAAATTTGCATATATCAATTTTTTGTATTACCTTTGTAACAGAAATAAAAAAAAGTTTAACAATTTAAAAAAAGAAACATTATGAAATTAAACGATTTGATTAGAGAAGAGGCAAAAGTAAACGTTGGAAGATATAACTTTGCGAAAGACAAAGAAAGTAAAATTCGGCATAATATGATTTGCAAGAAACTTGTAAATCTTGCTGACACATATAATTTCCCAATGACATTGCTATTGTATATTGCGGTGGGTACAAATGCTCATAGAAAACCTGTTTTTGCAAAAGGTTATGCAACAATCGATTTGGAAAAAGCACAGCAAGTAATTAAACTTGCAGAAATCTTTGCTAAAAAATTCGGTGCCAAAGCAAGAACAAATGATAAGGTTATTCATATGATTAGTCGTTATTATGACTATATGGGTAATAAACCTTTGATGTTTAAGCAATTTTGCAATAATGTTGATAAAACTAATTTTAAGTTTAATAGTTTTAATCAAGCAAGAGAACTTGCAAAAGCCATTTTTGGTAAAAATGCAACATATTCGGAGGGTGGTTATTTTACTGATATTAGTAAACTATAAATAATAAAAAATAAAGGCGGTATGAAAATTACCGCCTTTATTATTTGTATATATCAATTTTTTTTCTTATCTTTGTAACATAATTAAAAAACAAAGAACTATGATAACAAAAGTAAATCACAAATTTAACATTGGAGATAAACTTTATTTTATTCGTTTTAGAAAAGTTATATCTTCTTCTATTAAAAGTATTAGTTTTGACAATCATTTGAATATTACCTATCATTTAGGTAGCGGCCTTCGTATTAGAGAAAATGATATAGATAACAAATCTAGTATTGTTTATATTGGTGGAACTTATTGCTCAATAATTTATAGTAATGAAAAACTTTTACTAAAAGAACTATTAAATGGTTCTAATAAAGAAATTGTGAGAGAATATATTTCAGCCAATCAAACCCGTTTTACAAAAAATAATTTATTGTAATTATGAAAATTGAAACAACCATTATGTATTATGAGGGATATGTTCCACCAAGATGCCGTAAAACTCGTTTTAAGGAGATTAAAGAAACAATATTACTAAATCTACGTGAAGTAGATGTAAATGCCCTTAAACTCGCTTTTAAAGACATTGAAAATGATATTGACGGATATTATTATAAAGGTAATATTTATTCAAAAGTAAAACATTATATTGGTAATGAAAGAGATGAAGAATGCGAAACCATTTTGTCTAATTTAATGTGGTGGCGTAAAAATAGTAGCATTTATTTTGCAAGATGTAAGTCTTATATGTTTAATAAGAACTATGATGATTATAGTAATTATGAAACAAGACAAGAAATAATTGCACGTGCTAAAAAAGATATGCAAAAATATATTCTTGTTAATGGAGAACTATATGAAAAAACAGAGTTGCCTTGTTATCGTATTATAACTTTTGGAATAAGTTTTAATCATCGTTGCACAGCTTTGCTTGTTTGTTATAATAAGAAACCTCAAACTTGGATTAAAAGAAAAGAAAATAGGGGATATTGTTTTAGTGCATTGGATTTTAATAATGCATACCAAAAAGCTGTTGATGTGGCAAATGGTATGGGAGATGAACTTTCAGTACAATATTTCAAACAAAAGATTATTGTATATATGCCAGAAATTTTTCTATAAATAATTTGTATATATCAATTTTTTTTCTTATCTTTGTATCAACAAATAAAAAACAAATAATATGAAAAAAACAATGTATGTGGTGTCTTATGTTTCCTATTGTGAGGAAATTTATAATAATGTGATGTTAGTTGATAATAAAGCAGAAGCAATAAAAAGTGCCAATGCTTATGTAGATGATGTAAACGAAAGTGTACATAAAGATTTTGTAACTACTGATAATTTCAATAATTATGAGTTAGGATATAAAGAACTTGAAATTAACGATTATCATCGTGGCCATAATTTTCTTATAAGTATAACTCAATTTGATATGTAATTATGGAAGAAAATTTGAAAGTTGGAGAGTTGATTATTAGAATTTGTCCCATAACAAAAAAACCCGTTCTTTGTGAATATGAGGGTAATAATAGGGTGTTAGATTTGCACAATGATAGACTTGAAGAAGATGTAAAAGAAGTTATGAGTTTTTTAAATCCATATCTTTAAGAATGTTAAATAATTTTAAATATTGGGATAATGTTTTGTTATCTCAATATTTTATTATATATTTGCAATGTGTTTAATTAAATAAAAATAATATGACTGAATATAACGTAGCAGACTTTGAAAAAGCAACACAAAGTAAGTTTGTGTCAAAGCAGAAGATTAAACTTGCTGATCCATTGCTTGGTGATGATAAGAAACATATTCTTGATTTTGATGTATATGATGGATTTGCAATTTGTCCAGATTACAAAGGTAAATCATATTATATGACATTCCCTAAATTGGAGTTTATGAAACTTGCAAGTAATATAGAAAAAGATGCAAGAGAATATCTTGAACTTGACGAGCATACACCTCTTAAAGTAGAACACGTTCTTGTTGCATATAATCGTTTGTTTGTTAATGAATAATCTTTAAATTAGAAGTCTATGCCTAAATATGTAATAGAATTGAATTATAACGCTCGTATTGTAGAAACGGTAGATGCAAAAGATGAGGGAGATGCGCTTGAAAAAGCACGTAATCTTGCAGAAGAAGCAGATATGAAAGAATTTTCTTTACTTGAAGAACAAACAAGTAGAATATTAAGAACATTCTAAAATGTGAAATATTTCTCATTCATTAAAGGAAAAACCACTCAATAAAAGAGTGGTTTTTTTATTATTTATTTTTTCACACCACAAAAGTAAGAAATTATTTTCATATAAACAAATAAATTAACATTTTTAACATATATTTTTTTTCTTTTTTTATTTAAACATTTTTTAACTAAAAATATTTTTTTTATTCAATTTGTTTTACTACTTTTGTGGTATCAAATAATATACCATTCCAGATTGATACGGTAATAATATTTTTTTTTCAAAAATAATTGATGAAAAATTTGTATAATCCAACGGAAAGTATTATCTTTGCATAGTGATTTGAAAACAATAATAACAATTAAAAAATTATATTTATGGTAGAAAAAACAATTACAAGTTTGAGAAAAATGGTAGGTGTTTCTTATTTGGGTGGTGTTACTCATAGTGCTAAAATGAATTATTCCTATAATAAGGGCACCGCAACATATTGTTTGTATCTTGCTCCTGCAAATATGAGTGGGTATGAGGTTTGTCCCAATAGTAAATTTTGTAGAGCAAATTGCTTGAATGCGGCGGGTAGAAATAAGGGAGATATTATTTCACGTGGTTTTGAAGAGAGCAAAATCAATAAATCACGAATAAAGAAAACTAAACTTTTCTTTGAAAATAGAGAATTGTTTATGGAACTCCTTATTAAAGAAATTGAACGAGAACAAATAATTGCTACAAATAAGGGTATGGAATTTTCAGTTAGACTTAATGGTACAAGTGATTTGTCACCTGAAGATTTTGTATATAAAGGAAAAAATATATTGGAAATATTTCCTGATGTGCAATTTTATGATTATACTAAAGTTCCACAACGTATTGCACTCACTAAAAAATATCCTAACTATGATTTAACTTTATCATATAATGGATATAATGGAAATATTTGCCGTGCATTCCTTGAACAAGGTGGTAAAGTTGCCGTGGTATTCTTTAATAAAATGCCTAAAAAATTTATGGGATATGATGTAATAGATGCAAATGGATATGATATGAGATATATGGATCCTGGACATTCTATTATGGGGTTACATTATCATAGAACTGGTAATGATTATAAAAATGGTACATTTCAAATGCCAAATACTCGTTTTATTGTAATGGATAATGATGCAAGATGTGATTATTAATCAATAAAAAATATAATAAGGCACTTAATTAAGTGCCTTATTATTTGCTTTTCTCATTTTTTTATTTTATCTTTGTAACATCTATTAAAAAATATAATTGGATATTAAAACTATGAAACAAAAAATTAATTGGCAAAATGGTATACCTACAAGTGATGGTAATTATGTTGTAACATTGGAAGATGGTACAATTGATACAACATTTTATTCAGCATTTGATGGTTGGGAGTATAAAGAAATGCAAGTAGTTGCTTGGTTTCCAATTAAAAATTTTGAACCTTATAAAAAATAAAACTATGATTTGTTCAAGATGTGGTAAAAATACCAATACAGATATACAAGAACGTAATGCAGAAATATATGGTTCTTGTCTAGTGGCGTGTCCTTATTGTGGACAAGCACATAGATTTCAAAGTGTAACAAAAGTCCAAATAACACCAGTTCAATCGTCTGCCGAAGAAGATGATTGGGGGAGAGTCATTATAAATGATGAAGCATATGAAAAAATAAAACGTTTGAAAAAATAATAACATATGGAAGAATATAATACTTTAACATTATTCCAAGAATGTTTAAGCAAAGTTCCAGAAAACATATCCAAAGAAGTGGATGAGTTTTTTAACAAAATGAATAACATTGGGGCATGATATATTTTCATGCCTCAATATATTTATTATATAATAATATATTTAAACAATGAATAAAGATATTAGATTTATTATAAATTGGTGTATTAAACCTTTTATAAAAAGCATAATAAAAAGAATAAAATTTTAACATATTTTACATTACGGTAATGGTTTTTTACAAATATTATTTATATATTTGTATTGTTAAAGAGAAGGGGAAGTAACCAACCCCTCTAAGGTACTTATTTAAGTACCTATTTTTTATGTGTAATAATTAAAATAATTTACAATGGCAGTATTCTTTATTAGTGATTTGCATTTTGGGCATAAATCCCTTTGTAATGGTTTAAGACATATGACATCTGAAGAGTCTGATGAACTCATCATAAATAATTGGAATAAAACAGTATCAAAAAGAGATGTTGTATATATCTTAGGTGATATCGGAATGGAAGATCCTCGTAAGGTAAAAGAATATATGCAGCGACTCAATGGTATTAAATATGTCGTTGGTGGCAATCATGATACTAGACGAGTATGTAAAGCATTATCTGAGATAGGAATACCAGTTATGGGATGTGTTGAATATAAAGGATATATCTGTACCCATATACCAATTATGGCATCTGAAACCCATTTCTTTAAAGGAAATATCCATGGACACATACATCTTAAGGGAAAAATAGATGACTTCGTATATGAACCAACAGAACCCACAGGAAGGTATTATAATGTTAACTGTGAATTCCATAATTATACTCCAATCCCTTTTGAAAAAATACAAAATTATTTTGAAAATTTAACTCAATAAAAAAAATTAAAAAAAATATTATATTTTGTTAAATTTTTAATGTATACGGATATTTATTATTAAACGAGAATATAATTATGAAAAGAATAATATTCGTAACATCAGTTAAAGATTGGCAACAAATAGTAACATCTTCATTAGCTAATTGGGAAGATTATATTGAATGTGTGACATATGAGGAGACTCAAGAAGCAATTGATAATAATGAAACAGATATATTAACAACATCAATGGCACACTTCACATTACAACTCATCGATGATGATTATAATATATATCTATATAAAGAAGGTAAACTAAAAAAAATAACCGTAGGTAAAAAATTAAATGATAATAATAAAATAACAAAGGATGATAATATATTACAATTATATCAAAATGATTTGTTATAATATTTTAACTTAAATATTTATTAATGTTAATAATTTATTATTACCTTTGTAATTCATAAGGATATATGAAAACAATCAAAGATAAAAAAAAATTTGGATATAATAAATCACCCAAAAATAAATTATCTAATAAAGGATATGAATATGGCACCAAAGAATTAAGAAAATTTAAAAGAAAATTAATTAATTCAATTAAACATAAAATCTATTTTCATATACCACTAACTGATGAAGAAAATAAATATCTAAACCTACTTAAAGTATAATATAGGTACTTAATTAAGTACATTTTTAATGGAATTTAAATACTTAATAAAAAAAATAAACAATACTTTTAAATTATACTTCTATCATGAAGTTCTTAAAAAAGAAATAAAGAGTTTTCATATAAATAAATAAAAATAGGCAAATTTTTTTGAATCAAGTTTTCGTAATGAATGACTAAAAAGTTAAATCCCAAAAGGAAATAAAACACCTTTTGGGATTTAATGTATCATTAAAATATAATGATTAATGTTAAATATGAAGAATAACTAACCATAAGGTACTTATTTAAGTACCTATATTAATATTCATAAAAATCTAACATTAAAATGTTCTTTTTACATGATGATCTATAAGATTCATTGTACTTCTTAGCATGACGTTTAGGTAGAGGAATTTTATCTAACCAATTAATACCATATAATTCACCCCAAGTCTGAGTCCAATAATGCTCTTCGTAACTTAACTTAATATCTTTATTACGATATAATACATCCCCACCCTCTACAATACTATAAAGCATGATTAATCTATCATCACAATATTCTTTATTCAATAATTCAATCAATTCTTTATATTTATCAATATTTTGGCCAATTAAAAAATTCTTATCCAAAGATAATTGAAAATATAACTTCTTATCAGAATTATCCCTTAAATGAGATTTCATTAAATGAATAGCATCAATCAATTTTAAAGTATATATACATAAACCGTGAGAAAAATACCACTCACCTTTATAATAACATACTTGAAAATTAAATAAAACAATACCATCAGATAATTGCTCAGATAAACTACGAGTTTGACAACGACTCGTTAAATGTAAAATAGGGGCGAATAAACGTTGCCACCATACTAATTTACTACTAGTACCACTATTATGAGTACCAAATAAAAGATTCTTAGACATAATTATTATTTATTTTATTAATAATAAATATCTAAGAATCAATAAAAGAATTTTAATAATTTATAACAAAGAAGATTTTTTTAGTAACGATTTTCTAAACGCTCACGTAACTGAACATAAGTATCGCATAATATTAACTCATTCTTACCAGGTATACATGAACAATAAAATATCTTACCATCATATATACGTTGATACTGATAAGTACTATAATTAATATGACTATCACGTAAATATTGAATAAACGTGTAAGCACTACTGAATTGACGAGGACGATTATTTATATTACTCCATTCATAAAAATAAACCGTGTAATAGTTGCTATAATAATTATGAGAATATGAAGACACATTGTTCTTAGTCTCTAAATATTCTTTAAATAAATTGTCAAAATGCTCACCACGTTCCTTATTTATATTTAAACTATCCATAAAATAATATTGTTATTTAAAATGGTAAATCATCTTTATTCATAGAAGCATTGTAAGCAGATATGTCATCATTACTACCACATACTTGCCATACTAAACTACCTAAACTACTATCACTAATTAACCACGGCTCACCCTTAATACCAATAAAAGCGGGATCAATACAACAATGACTAATACTACGATTCATTATTTGCTTTGTCTCATACTTACTGACAAATATACCCTCACTCTCTAAAAATTCATTAAACTCATATAAGTTATAAAAAATCTCTTTATTGTCAGGATTATTTATGTCACGATAAAAATATATCGTAACTTCATCACTATCACATAATACATCGTCATACAAAGGAACACAACGACCATGCTTTTTACCACGATGACCACGCTTATTACTCGTAATACGTGCAGTAGACTTGGGCGATACACTATCAATACAAGAAGTCTTACGATGAGTAGTCATTGAACCACATGGATAATCATCATAAAGAGGTAAACAATCACCATAATAATCATCGTATTCGTCATAATATCCAGCATAATTATAACTCGTATATTGACGAATCTTTTCTTCCAAAGCTTGCAAATAAGAAAGAAAAGATGAAGAAATATCTAAACGCTTTTTCTTAATATGTAACATGATTAATAAAAAATATTATATAATACAAGGATGTAAATATTAATAACAAAATCAAACTTAATACAATGTGAATGTAATATTCAGTTAAACCATTCTTATAACTGTCATGAACCCTACGAGTTCCTAAACGTAACTTGATACTGTTTAATAACTTATCGACATTATAATTACGATCAATGTAACGTAGACAATTTGAACTACTCATCACCATTTCATAACCAAACATTAACATGTCTAAACGATGCCACTCAGATCTATCATAACGAACATATATCTTATCCACAAATCCATGCTTACTAGAATGATAACGATACTCCAAAGGAATAGCCGCATCCATCTTACGTAAATCAGAATAACATATCGTGAAAATACGATGACATAAAAAACGAAACCATAATAAATATAAAAATATCGTGATAACAATACTATTATATAAATAACTATCACAATTTTTTATAAAAAATGGACATATAGAACATACTAAACAATATATGCTCAAAAATATTATATAATCACTATTACGTATAAACATAAATCACATTTTAACATGTCAATTAACAATGCAAAGATATAATAAAAAAATAAAATAACAAAATATTACGAAATAATTTTTTGTTAATTTTTTTTTCCAGAAATTACACGGTAAACAGTTTTTTACCGTTTTTAACCCTATTTTTTTTATGAAAAAATTTTCCAGAAATTACACACAAAACAGTTTTTTTAAACAATTTTCCTATATAATATTCTAAAAAAAACTTATTAATTACTTATTCGTTTTTTTTTATTCCCCATAAATGGTATTTATCATTTTATTATTTATTTCGTCTGTAATAATAATTCGTGTTCCACTTTTTATTTTTGTAAATCTATAAGAAGTTGTGGGTAATGGATATGTATTAACTATCGTTACATTATCATCGAAAATTTCCTCAATAAGAATGTTTTTATATTTAAGATATTTTAATGCTTTTATATTTTTCAATATTTGTCTTATTCTCATTAATGGATTATAATTAGGTGATTGGCCTATTGAGTTATCGTTTCCAATTACTGTTCCACTAAAACTCATATTTTCGTCTTGATGTTTAGTAATAGTAAATTTTATTACTTTTCCATTTGAATAATAATTTTTGATATATAGATTATTATCTATAGTTTTCACTATTCCTTTAATATATGAATCTGCCATAGTTATTGTTTCATATTCTTTTTGCTTTCATACAAATAAACATATAGCAGTTGACTTTTTATATATTGTTCAACTGCTTTTTTTATTTGTTTCAATGATAATACGCTAGCATTCGAGTATTCAAACTTATCCCCATATTTATTCCTCCATTTTGTTTCGTAGTAATCGTTCTATCTCTTTGAGTTCCTCACCAGTTTGTACCAAATTGGGACAAATTTCTTTAATAATGTTACGGCAAACTTCAACGGCTTTATCAATTGATATTAATTCCTTTTGATGTTCAGTACGATGTATCAATATATAATAATCTTCGTTAATAAATGAAATAGTGGTTTTTTCAATACTTGGATTAATATTATAGTAATCGTAATCCTTATATTTATCATATTTTACAAGATATTTATTGTTTTCTTTATCAATATCGTAAATTATATATCTTATTTTTTTTATTATATTTATTTTTTATTTTATTAATTATTACCCCATACATATTTAATGCATTCAAAGTTATATTTTCTGCAAACATGTATATAATTTTATTTTCCATTTGTTATTTAAGTCTCTCCAAAAAATATGTCCTTCTTCAGTTTTATCCCATTTAAATGCTCTATTTAATAAATAATATCCTTTATTAGTATAAATTTCTTTGAGTAAAAAATAAGATACATCATTATTGTTATAAAACCACATTCTTAAATTATACCCATTATTTGAATTAAGGTTTTTCATATATTTCTCCAAAGAATGTTCTTTTTTTAAAAAACGTATAAATAATGGTAATATAATTTTATTATCTTTTGTAATTTTTTTATAATATTTCATATTGAAGAGTCTTTATTTATTTTGTTTCTTCTCAATATTTTATTGCGTAATTCACCATTATTTTTTAATTCAGACGATTTTATAATTTGAAGATTATTATTTTCCCAATCAATATTAAGGTTATCCAATGTAATGTTTGGGTCTGCATTAAAGTTTGGGTAAAGAATGGTAATAACATCAATTTTGTTTGAAATGTTTTCAACTTCTCTTAAACCATTTATTGCAAATATAATATTATTGTCCCAAACTACAAACATTTCACTATCTTCAAGTACACTGTTGAAAACCTTACGAGAAGTGTCAATTTTCCAAACTGAATTATCAATTAAATTATGTATTTGTTCTTTTGTTACCATTTTTTATTTATCCTTTAAATCTATAATAATCTTATTATCTTCATCATATACATATCTTTTCATATGGGCATCAAAGTCATATTCTTTACACATTTCCCCTCTAATGATGACATTTTCTGTATTAAGATAATCACACACATCTTCCATTGTTTTTTTCTTCAATTCTTTATGAATTTGATTTAGTTTTAAGCATACATAAAAACTTACACAAAAAATCATTACAAAAAGAATGAACCATATTCTTAATTCCATAATACTTAATTTTATAATAAATTAAACCCGATATAAATAACGAGGACGATGAGGATAACCCATAATATCTTCCCATTTTTGATTTATTTGTTTCCAATTAACACCATCACGCCCACCCCATCTAAATGCATCCATAATTAACCTATGAGGGTATGATTTAACAGTTTCAATTAACCATATCATTTTCTTTAATCATAGCGCAAAGTTTACGATATCCACCACCAGAAGTTAAATTTCTTAAATATGTTCTTTTTTCAAGAATGCTATGAATTTTTTAATTGACTTTTATCGTTCATTTTTTTATTAAATATTCCCCATACATATTTGTCGAATTAACTCTATATCAAAATTATCTGTTACACTAAACATTCCCATTGAATTCAGATAAAGAAATCTTTTATAACCTTTTTCGCCAAATGTTTTTTTTAATAAACGTCTGTCTTTTTGTGTAAGTTTAAATTTAAAAAAGTTATTTTCATCAACAACAATAAT
>Ga0233370_1000006_pt1 | contig 39339 bp, 54 predicted proteins | sample ElkDunMinimDraft_2_FD_180686 | JGI IMG/M metagenome (GOLD analysis project Ga0233370, IMG submission 180686) | Fecal eukaryotic communites from dung pellets of Tule Elk in California, USA - Elk Dung D2 | ecosystem: Host-associated > Mammals > Digestive system > Large intestine > Fecal | place...
TCAATCACACCCCTTCTCTGCCTTGATGCGAGCTTCTGGAGGTTCATCATTGCGATGTCATCCAGCTTCCATCCCATAACTTCACAGAGTCCTGACAACTGCCAGAGGATGTCTCCGGCTTCCTTCATCAGCTCTTGATTCACCTCGATCACCACATCCGCTTCCTCCTGCGTGTTGGTATTCCACCATATATCCCCATCGTTGGAGAATGAAATGTTACCATGTCTCTGCGCCTTGCAGACCTTGCCTTGAAACTCTCCTACCTCGGCAGAGAGGTTTCCCATCATGTAACTGTAATTCATGCACGATGGCATACACGTTCCCATCGCCTTCTTCTGATACTCGTTTAACTCCATACTCTTATCGTTTATTGGTAATTATTCTTATCGGGAATCCAGCCTCATTCCATGCGAGAAGGGCTGCATCCCTCGTTTCTTGATTCGACCTCGTTCCCATTCGGATGAAGGCAGAAATCTCCTCATGCGTTATCTTTCCATCCTTCCCCTTCCATATCTTCTTCAATGGCAGCTGCTCCTTGACCTCAAGTCCGTAATGCCTCGCACATTCCACGATCTTACGCCCGACCTCATGGCATCTTCCCGCATCCTTTCCCTTCCTCGCTGCGGTCCTCACGCTTTCCCCTCGCTGGGTATGCCAGTTCGTTGAGATGAGCCAAGAGGCCTCCACAACAATCGTGACCTTCATTCCTGTACGATGCTGAAAGTCAGCCATCCGTTGCAGGTAGTCCAGCAGTTCAGGGAATGAGATGGAGAATGCCTCCACCTCACGCCCTGCCACTCTGAGCTGTGCAACTCCCGACTTACTCACATCGGGATCGATTCCTATTATGTAGTCCGCCCTTGTCATCATGCCTTGATATGCTTGTCATACCAGCTCTTGCGAGCCTTGTTCGCACACTCCTTGCAGTAACACTGCTTCCCGTCACTATTCCTCCTATTCATAGTGAAGTTCTCCATTGGGAGTAACCTCCCACACTTCCGGCATAGCTTCTTGTTCTCCGCCATATTTTCTATCGGCCTCTCACCTTCTCCGCACATTGCCTTCAACGCCCCGGTCACCTTCCCGTCCTTTCCGCAGAATCCTCCCATGCGGTAGTGTTCGCAGTCCATGCAGTATCTCATATCACTCCTCCTTATTCATCCAGTTCGGATCGTTGAACGCATCCTCAAGTTCTTCCTTTGCCCCTGCCAAGAATGAAACCTCTATCATCAGCAGGATAATCACAAGCATCGCAATCATAGTTCCGAGAGCTGTTTCTTCATCATCTCCATAGCGGCCTTCATTCCGTCAACGAATGCGATTGCCACCACCTTCTGGTACATCGGCATGTAGTCTGCCTTGTACTCGTCTGCCATTGCCTTTATCTGTTCTTCAGTCATAGTTATTTCAGTTTAAATGAGTCAATAAATTCCTTGTCAAAGAGGTTCAGGTCGTGCGGCATCGTTGCGATGAGTGCTATGGCCTTCTCCTTATCCTCCGGCCTCTTGTATGCGTGTTCGTAGAACGTGAGTCCCAAGCGGAGGAAATCGGCTGTGTCTGCCGTGAAGTTGTCATACTGACGATCATCGAAGTCACTCTGCCCGTACTGGGTCATCATGTCAACAAAGTCCTTCTCGAAGTATCTCGCATAGAGTGACCTCACCTCCTCGATGTCAGCCATCATCTTCTTGATCGCCTTCTTCCTCTCGAATCTCCAGTCCTTGCCTCCGACAAGCTGACCAAGCACCATCTCGCTTCTTGTCATCAGTGTCAGTCCTGCATTCAGGAAGGTGTACATGAGTGTGAGCATGTAGTTCACTCTTGTCGCATTCTCCGAGTTCAGCCTCTTGTCCATCTCCTTCAGCTTCTCCTCGTATGCCTCCGGTGTCAGATGCGTTTCGCATCCGTAGTTTATCCCCCTTGTTGAGTGATGGTGTATCTGACACCATCCGTCCTTGTATCCTATGCAGTTGCTGCATGTCTTATCAAGGCTCACCCTATCGTTGTTCTTTGTCATAATGCTGCCGTTTTAAATCTACCCATGTTCTTATTCATCAACCTCATAATCCTTGTGTGATGCCTGCTCGGCTGATTGTGCTTGCCCCTGCACTGAACTATCTTCCATTCCCTTGTATCAATCTCGATCGTCTCCGTTCTCCTTCCGTTCACCCTCGCCCCGATAATCAGACAATCCTTATGCCGATAATATCCGTTAGTGAACACGCAATGATGAAGCTCGCTCCCCTCCTCGAAGAAGTCCCTGATGTTCTGGAGTGGTCGCAGCACAATATCCTTGTTCTTCACCTTCACGCCCAGAACAGCACCCATCTTCTTCATATATGCGACATTCGTCTTTCCATCTTCACTCAGCTTGTCCGCAAGCCTTATCGCATCCAGCCTTGCCTTCTCCTGCCTTGCCCTTTCCCTCATGCGTTCACGGATCGCCATCTGTTCGTCGTGGGCCTTCATCAGATTATCCGGGCAGATGTAATGCGGATTATGAAGATCCTTTCCGTTCTCCTTCAGAGCATCCATCATATCGAACCACATCCCCCAGTCGCGTACCCTCTTGTGGTATCCATGCCGTAACACTATGCGGAGGCTCGCCCAGTTGTGACGCACCTTGTAATCGTCACGACCCATATATTTTTCAAACAACTTCACCGCACCGGCCTTCAGCAGTATCTCAGCTTTCGGGTCATCCATCACCTTCGCAATCTGCGTATACGGGCTCACATTCTCGCTCAATCTCTTTAGCCCCCTCTGCCTCAGTTCCGGCAGTATCTCCTGCTTCCTTGCCATCCATCCCCAAACATCATATGAGGTGTACTTTATGTCCCTTATCTTCCATCCGCTGTCCCATTTCCATTGATCCGAGTAGTATCGCAGCCCTCTCAATCCCAAACCTATGACCATCGGTATGGTGTCCGGCTTCATGAACTTCTGGAAAACCTCAGTGTAATCGAGCTCCACGTCCGAATGGTTCAATATCTCAGTTCCGAACCTTTCCACCCTTCTCGCCTTCCTGGTGCAGAGGAATGTCCTCACGACCTGCCATCCTTCTGCAGTTGTTACGATATGGAAGTAATACTTTACTGTGTTCGTCCTCTTATTCGGACTTCGTTTCAGCGCGACCTTTGCAGCACACTTCGGGCATACGATGTGCTTCTTCTTACTATTCCACAGCTCATGATCGAACTCGTTTCCGCACACATCACACCATCCCTTCTTCGCACCTATCCATGCAGTACCCCTTGTCTGCTGGGCGTCTTTTCTCTGCTCTGCAGTCATGGAAGGGAGGGAGGCACTCAGCCTCTCTATCTCCCTTCTCCTCTTGATGTCACCTTTTGCCATGATCAGAAAAGTTTATGTTCGATACATCTCAGCACTTTGTCATTCGCTTCCTGATAGAACTTGCGATCGATCTCGAATCCGTATGCTTTTCTTCCCATATTCGCAGCTGCAAGCAGTGTCGTTCCGCTTCCGGCACATGGATCAATAACCACATCACCCTCATCGCTGAATATGCGAATCAATCCCTCAAGCAGTCGGACCGGCTTCTGCGTTGGATGCACTTTTGGTGTGTCGGTATCCCTCGGATATTCCATGCAGTTCATGACCATTGCACCCTCATTATTGAACTTCGGCAATTTATCACGATACAAAAGGACAGCATATTCGCAGTTTCCGACAACTCGCATATTCGCCTTGAGGACCTGGGCAGAATAGTTCTTTCGGAATACAAGATTGATATACTTATTCAGCCCGAACTCCTTTGCCTTCTGGATCAATTCGAACTGCTGTTCAAATTCACAGAATACTATCATACAAGGTGCCCCCCCCGATTTCTTACCATTCTTTCCGATTGTCTTGCCCTGCGTATTATCCTTCGGCTCCGGCTTGAGCATCTGCGATGTGAAGTGCAAGAACTCAGATATACGGAATACATAATCCGAATGGAAGAATGATTTTCCTGCCTTATCAGATTCGCCATTCGCATTATCTCCTCCCTTGTACCAAAGCGGATTGCTTCCGTATGCATCCTCACCGATACCATAAGGGATATCAGCTATAATGAGCTGTGCCTTCGGTATTCCGTATGTCTTCCAATTCTGGAATGAATCTCTGTACAAATTAACTTCTGCCATAGCCTATTCCTCCCCAAAATCAAAGAGTGACATCATCAAGCCATCATCGCCACCCTTCTTGGCTTTCGGCTTCCGATTCGCCAAGGAAACCGCCTTTTTCGGCATCTCTGCGGTCGGTGCGACCTTGACCTCTGCTCTTGGAGAATCCTTCGGTGCAGTCATCCCCTCATCGAAGTAGTGAACTGCCCAGCCGAATACCTCATCATCCTTGATGGCTGCACATCCGTTCTGCGCCTGCTTCCTCGCTTCGGACTTAATGTACCTGCAACATCCCTCGATGTCATTCCCACTCTTTTCATACTTTCCTGCAAGGACTGCATCAGTCTTGCAAGCGGATTCTATGTAATCCTTGATTATCTTTTCAAATGTATTCATGTCTTTATCCTTTGGTGTTTATATCAATAAATTGGTGTATTAGTCAATCTGGATGATCTTGTATGTATGTCCATTCAGAACGAACATCGCAGTATTGTCAAGACCTTCTCCATAATCGAAACCGAATGCCATCTGCTCTGCCGATTCAGTCTGTTCTTCTGCCGGTTGGGCATCCTTCTTCTTGTAATTCTCCTCCTCATACTTGAGCTTACTGATTCGGAGTGCATCTGCATCCTCGCGTGTCGGCATCTTGGCTGTAGTGACCGCTTCATCAATCATTGATGTCTTGTATTTGCCAACTTGATGCTTGGCACATAACTGATCCACTTTATACTCTCGACCTTCCACCTTTGCCCAATACACATCAATCATCATCTTCCAAGTGGCATCTATTGTTCCGAGACCACTATCGCGTTTTGCTTTTCTCTCGTAGTATCTATTCTTTTCCATGTCTTTGATATTTTACTCGTGATTTTACTTACTCGTTAGAATGGCATATCATCATCCTGCGCTGGTCCTGCCTCCGGTATCGGAGTGCTTGGGATGGTCTGGATATTCTCCGGCATTCCTGCAGCCTTGATGCTGCGAAGCTCAATCGAAGTGAACCATGAACGCACGCCTTCCTTGTTCGTCCACTCCCTGCTCGACACATCGAAGCCGACCTCTACCTTGTCTCCTGCCTTGAAGGCCATCACTGCAGGGACATTGCCCGTCATCACCTGAAATGCCACCTTCTTGCTGTACTGACCGACTGCGACATCCAGCACGAGGGTCATCCTCTGCCATACATTGCCGCTCTGCGATGTGCCCTCGGTGATCGGGCCATGCTCATAAACCTTTCCTGTTGTGTAATAAGTCATAACGTAATTTCTTTTTGATGATTAGTAAATTCTTTCTTAATGTGTTGTAATCTCTGTTATTCGTGGCTGATCTCATCAGCCGTTCCATGTCAGACATCATCGTGACTGCCTGACGGTCGGTAAGCGTCACCATACTGCTGTCTTAATTGTTCGCGGAGTTCCCTTTCCTCGGCTTCCTTCTTGGCTCTCAGCCTTGCATACATCGCATCGACATTGTTATCTGCCGGAAGCTGTCTCGGCTTGTTCACCACCGCAGTCCTCGGAGCCTGATTGTCGATCTTCTGCTGCCTCGCGGACTGCCACTCCTGATACTTCGCATCGGTGTCATCGAATACCACTCCCTTCCATCCTCCTGCTATTGTCTTCTCGATGAGTTCGACTGCGAAATCTTCGTGGTATCTGCCGAGCTTGTTCAATGCCAACTGCAGGGCATTTCTTGTCTTCTTCTTCCATTCCTTCTCCTCGCATAAGGCATTCCAAGTGTCAATGAACCTTTGAGATGAAAAAGGAAGGGAGAGTGCGGGAATCCCCTTTACTATCTTTTTATTATCAATAGTAGTTTTATTATTGGGTGCAATTTTTGCACTACCCCCCGGTTCAGAAATTGCACTACCCCCGTTCAATTTTTGCACTGGTAGTTCAATTTTTGCACTACCCCCCGTAATGGCAGTATATTGGCACATCTTCACATTGTTCTCAAGCAATTCTCTCTTATGAATCAATCCCTTGCTCTGAAGGCTCTTGAGTGTGCCTATCGTTGTGCCTCTTGAACATCCGCACGCCTTGCTGATATACTCCAGAGAACCGAAGAAGCATCCCTGCTCCTCCTGACTGAAACCATGTATCAGAGCATAGACAAGAAGCTCGTTTCCCTTCAAGTCGAGTTCCTCACGCATCCATCCTTCGATGTGTATATATCCGAGCTTCTTTGCCATACCTATTCCTCCGCAAAAATCTTCTTATCAGTGATCTGCTCACGGTGAGCCTCAAGCCATTCGATGAAACGCTCGCAAACCTGACGGATGGCAAGCTCCGACTGCTCATAATGGAAGTCGTAGGTCTCACGATAGAACTTGCCACCAAGAACCGGATTCCTTGTGCTTCCGCCACTCCAGACAACAACATCGAACACGAATGCAGACACATCGGTCAGCTCGCCACTCTTGACAAGGCAATACGGATAGACATGCCTCTGCCATCCCTTTGCATACTTGCCGAAATCATATCTGCCTGTGGTCTTGATGTCATATACAACATCCTCCTCTATCTCATCCGCATATCCGTACAGCTCCACATCTCCGTAACGTGTAGATATGTTCGCCTCGCATCTATGCTGACTGATAGGCCTATTGTAGGCATCTGCGAACTCTACACACATTGCTGCATCATAAATGAATTCAAACTCGTTCAAATTCGCGATTATTACGCGGTTTCCGCCCATGTAATCACTCCGGATGAACATGTCCTCACGTTCACACTTTTTGTCTGAAATAAGGCAGTCTATGACCTCATTGAAGCATGTTCCCTTGTCGGCTGCTTCGATAGGTTCATGCGGTACTCTGTTCACCGCGTCAAGAAGCTCCCTCTCAAGCCTGTCGGACATCTCGTCCGCAGTCTCCTTGTAATCCCCCTCGCTGTCAAGGTTCCAGAACTCCTCGACGGTCTGGTCCACGTCAAGGAGTGCCTGGAACTTGTCAAGCAGTGACGGATAGATTCTATACCGGATGCTACTCATAACGCTTTGCGATCTTGTTGTAGGTCAGTCCGAGTTCCTTACCCTTGGCGGCTACTGCCTTCTGCGCCTTCAGGAACGAATCGTATATCTGCTCAAGGTTGAACACCTTTGCCATAGCCTCATTCAAAGAATCGGCATCTGTGGCATAAGTCATCGTCTCTGCGATGATGCCAAGAACCTGCTCATACTCGGCAGTCATCGTCTGTCTCTTGACCTGCGCAGCCTCGTATGACTTCACGATATTCGCCATCGCCACGTTCTGCGATGCCTTGCCCGATTCATCCACCACTACCGGCAGCTTGATTGATGCAGGAAGGTTGCAGGTGTTCTTCGCATAGTAATACTCGGCAGGGTCGAAGGTGATGATCCTCTCCTTGCCGACTGCATACATGTAGCCTACAAGGTCAAGCTCCTTGATGAGGTCGTTCGCTGACGATCCACCGATTTCCGGACGCTTGAATGTCTCCTCACCCCTTCTCTCCTCTCTCTCATGTGCAATGAAGATGACGTTCTTTCCCATCAGTGCAAGCTGCTTGATGAAGTTCACGAACATGGTCTTGCGTACTCCGTAGCCCTTCAGGGAAAGGCTGCCGTCACGCATCGCCATCTTCGGGTCAGTCCTGATGATGTATGCCGACATGTAGTCGAGCATCTTGCCTACGGTGTCAATGACGATTGTCTTGATTTCCGGCATCTCCTGCGCGATCTCCTGCAGTGCTGCATTCGTATCCTCCCAGCTTGTAGGCTGGAGGGTCGGCACCTGATGCGCTCCGTTGATGCGCTGAACGCCACCGTCATAGTCGAAAAGGACTGCGTCCGGTGCAGATACTCCCAGTGTGGTCTTGCCGATACCCGGCTGTCCGTAGATGAGAACCGAAAGCGTAGCCTTGACGTTCAGTTCACTTGGTCTTTTGATGATTCCCATATCTTACTTGGTGTTAGTTGCTGATTCCACTTCCTCCTGCTTCTGCATCTCTGCGACCGCCTTGTCCACTGTCTGCTCCAGAACATCGGGTTCATCCTCAGTGCCGTCAATCATGACGTAATCCTGTGCTGCGAGGGTTTTGAAGGAGGCATCATATACCTTTACCTTCAGCAGCTGCTCCCCCATCCATGTCTCGATGTCCATACATACGCGAAGCTCCGGATGCTTCATGCCACACTCGGCCAATGATTCCATGATCTCACCGAGGTCTGATTTTTGAATGAATTTTTTTTCCATAACTTTGTAAATGATTTTTGTTTCTGGCCTTGCCCCTCGTGGGCGGGCCTTTCTTTGTTCCCGGAGATGGTCTCGAACCACCCTGTTATCCATCGGTGTATTCGCTTTCACGTCAGATAATGCTCCAGCAGCTTCCCGGGCAGGTGGGGTGCGCTTGCACCCCGGTTGATTAGCGTGTTGCTGACTCTGCGACCGGGGACTCGTCAGCAGCTTGGTAAGAACTCTTCCGGCCTTTGTGTACTAAAATTGTTTAACCACATTACTATGAATAAAACGAACTGCGCATCGCTGCGTATGCTGGGGAGCACCCTTCAACCCCGTATAAAAGCCTTATTATTGATTTGACCTTGGGTGCTTTTGGTGGGAAGGTGGGGAATCGAACCCCGTCCTACATTATCTGCGCCCTGCGCCTCCCTTCCCTTGTGGGAGTGTGCAGACTCCCTCGCATAAAATAACCGAACATGTTAAACATTATAGATTATAACCAGCATCTGCACCTGCCGTATGGTTGGGGCGGAGGCTACCCCGGTTACTTAACAACAAAACTCTGAATATACAACGGTTTATAGTCATGCCTCCGATTTGCTCAATAGTCCTCTGGAATCTCGCCTTCTCCCTTGCAGGTAGGGCATCTCTCCACACTTCCCTGACACCATCTCATTCCCATGCCCTTCGCTTCATCCTCATCAGGCGGAAGGATCATGTACGCCAGTTCCGTGACCTTCTTGAAGACCCTCTGCCGTGTGTCAAAGGCGAAGTATCTGATACCCCCTCCCTTGCAGTCAGGACATTCGGTCATCCTTACCTCCTCTCCGCAGACCGGGCAGTTGTAGGATGAATAGCCGGCGCATACTGAACAGCTCATCGTACATCCTCCCTCTCGCTTGGTCCGCACTCAATGGCGAATGCGAAGATGATGGCTGCCGTGAAAAGGTGGCCGGGATTCTGCATGATTGCGCCTACTGCAATGGCGGTCGCTACTGCTGTCCAGATGATCGTGTGTGTTCTCTTTGTGTACATGATGTCTATTCTTTTACTTGGTGTAGTTGATAATCTTGCTTGTCTCCGCTATCTCATTCGCCCGTAGAGCCTCGATATCCTTAATCTGATAGGTTATCTTGCTGTTGCTCTTGTCTCCCCTTCTGCGACCCCGGAGGAGGTCTTTCTCTACGGCATTCACGAACCACTGGCCATATATCTGCACACCCTTGCGGTATGATACCTCGCCACTCTTTCCGGCTTCGTAGTCACGGATGCCCTGCGATACGGCAGTCCTGATGATGTCGTTAAGCATCTGCGTTGTGAGTGTGATTGTGTCCATTGTTCGTTATGCTATCCTTGTTACTTTTGTTCCGATTCCCTTCTGGTAGTTCACCGTGAATTCCTTTCCTGTGTCTCTCTTGAGCTTGCTTGCGGTGTGCCTGATGTATGAGTCCTTCGCCTCATTCATCGTGAACATCACACTTGCCTGCTCCGGTAGGGCGTTCATCGTCCCCCTCACGTTTGTTACCTTCTCTGTCATATCCTTCTCCTATTTTGTGGGAGGGATGATGCCCCTCCCGTGTTATCCTTCGATTTCGATGTTTTCTTCGATTATATCGGATATAATCTGCTTGGCAATACCGATACCTTCCTTGTAACCTCTTGCATAGTCGGTTCTTTCTGAAAGGTAAGCGGATGATGAGCAAGCGTAGTCCATAAGTTCCTGTAATGTCTTGATAAGGCTTGCCTTGCTTGCTTCACTGATTTTGATGTCTGTTGTTTCCATTGTTTTCATTCTTTTAAAAAATTATTACTTTTGCGCTGTGGTATGTGTTTGTTTTTGCAAATATATAAAACTTTTTTATACCCACAAAACTTTTTTATTAATTTCCATAAAAATCTTTTATTATGACAGGCAAACACATCCTAAACCTCATGAATCAGGAGGGTTACTCAATAAGCAAAATGGCTCAGATGATTGGAACGTCACAGCCGAATCTTTCATCAGCATTAAAGCACGATGACATCAGAACTGGACTGCTTGAAGATATTGCGAAGGCGATGGGAAAACCCTTGTCCTTCTTCTACGGAGAAACCTACGGCCCGGTAACGCAGGTTCAGGGAAGTAATAATGCGACTGCTATCAATAACAGCACCGCAACGTCAAACGATGACCGGATATTGTCGCTTCTTCTGACGAAGGATGAACAACTCACGCTCGCTATGAAACAGACCAGTAAGGCCCAGGAGCAGGTCGATAAGGCGCAGGAACAGATGGATCGTGTCCTTGATAAATACCTCGGACGAAGCGAGGAAATCTAACCTTTTCATGATTCGATAATGTCGTTACCCCCGACATTTCAACCCGTGTGCCAAATTACACAACCATTGTAATAATTTAACAAAATTTGTATAATTATGTATAACGAGGAACTCCAGCCACTCATCGAGGAATGGCTGACCTATCAAAACCATTACGCACTATGAAACGAATCCTTATTCTGTTACTCGCTTTAATGCCATTTGCAGCGAAAGCGCAGATGACGGTAGATCATGACTATAAGATTGTCACATGGAACAAGGTGTATGAAACGGATATGACTCAGGACGAGATTCTTCAGCACATTCTTGCTTATGGTTATCTTGATGATGTAGTGACACATGGCAATATGATAGCAGGAGATATACCTCCCGTCCTCCTCAATTATGAAGCCGCAGGGTATTCTCGCATGAAGGTAGCACTATACCTTTCAAACGATAGATTCACAGGCAGGATCATCATTCGCTTTAAGGAAGGTAGATATATGGCAGAGGCTGTCGCTCTGCGTTTTGGGGCTATGCCATTATATGAGGGTTATGGCGAATACGCATTCGATATAACTGCCAAACTTGTCACGGAGCATCTTGAAAGGCTAACAACATTCTATCCTGTCAGTCAGGATTGGTAACAAAAAAAGGAGGACATCAACCCTTCTTCTTTGTTCTGTATCCTCACCCTATGCAGGTGGACTATACTTGCGAGCCTCCTTCAACGCATCGACCATGTCTCCCATCGCATCACGCTCAACATCCGGGAGATTCACGCGCGCACAGATGAAGTCAAACATTTTCTGTGTCTCGTCATAATTCACGATCCTGCGACCGTCTTCGTCTACTATCGTGTTCATGAGGATAGCAAAGGACATCGCCCCAGCCTTGGAATTGAATGCGGTCATGTCCGAACCGCCAAAATAACTTGTCATCATACACTACTTGATTATTGTTTACGATATGAATGAAAACAAACCCCGTGCCATCACCACCGAAACAATCCCAAGACCTTCGCATTCGCATCCCATAGCACTTCCCAATCTTTCCTTATATATATATCGTCCACCCTTGACGATGGGTCAACGTGGCAGAGGCATTCGCTGACAACACTCTTGTCAATGCCACATCTCTTGCTCCGTGCAAGGGTTGCCCATGTGTGTCTTGCCGAATAGAACGTGAACTCCTCTACCTTGTTCCTGTCACACCATGCCTTCAGTCCCTTGTTCAATGCCGACACGAACACCCCCTGCGATGAATACCTCTCGCAGAACGAGAAGGCAGTCCTCTTGCCCTTGCAGTCCTCTGCTATCCCCTTGATGCAGTCCTCTATCCTCACCCTCATCAGAGCTTCGTCATCACGCCTGCCGGCTGTCTTCTGCCTGTTATACTCCACCACTCCGGCATTTATGCGAGTGCAGGAATAAAGGTCAGCTGCATTCATTCCCATAAGACCGAAGGAAAGCAGAAAGGCATCAACCGCCATCCTCTCCCTTCCGTCAAGGCTCGGCCTCTGGTCAATCATCATCTGCACCCGTTCAGCAGGGATGTCACGATGCTTGGATGCAGGAACTCTCGGCACCTTGTAATACTCGAAGATGTCAACCGGTATTCGCATGATGCCGAGGTCAGGATCGTTGAACTCTATCCTCGCCTTCTTATAGATCGCCCTCACAGCTCCGGCGTACATGTTGACCGCCCTCTCGCTCTTCGTGCCACCACCCTTGACCTCGACTATGCCCTTGTCAACGTGATAGACCATCTTCTTCTCCTTCCTGATGAACTCCTCGAACCCTCGCATAGCCCTCACGGTGATCTCGCTGATATCCGGCTCATGACCGAAGTAACGCACAAGACAACGCATCGCCACGATGTAGTTCTTGCCAGTTCCCGGTTTCATCCTCTCGGCAAGTCCTATTCCGTAACTCGCAAAATTCAGCCGGAAGCCTTCCCCGTCTGCTCGCTTTGCCTTGATATACCTTACCACATCATCCACGTCCATCTCATCCGTTGCAGAGGTAGGCATGGCATCCACGATCCTGCGGATGTCCCTCACCTCGTCATCGGCAAGGTCTATCTTTCCCTGATTCTTGAGGTTGCCTGTGCGAGTGAAGTCCGATGGCTCTAACGTGATGTTCGTCTTGAGGTACTTCGACTTCCTATTGTGAGTGATCCTGATGCGGACAAGATTCGTCCCATCCTCCTTCCGCAGATGTGGAAGGATAACATAGTTGACTGTGACTGCCATTTTCTCCCTTGGTGTGTAGTTTTGTAAAACATTCGTAAAACAATGTGGGACAAAATTACGCAAAAAGTGTCAAATTATGCAATATGTAAGAGTGCTAAAATCGTGGAATCGTGCGTGTAGATGCGTAGAATGGGGATTTGCCAAAAACGGAAGCATTTGTTTACGAATGCGATGCTCTACCGACTAAGCTAAAGTGGCAAATATATTAATTATCAAACCTTTGAGATGTTTTACTTAAACCTTTTTACAGGAAAGTTATCCGATTTTTGTAAAACATACGTAAAACTTCGGTTGATTTTCCATCAAAAAAGGTGCATGAAAGTCACCTCCCACACACCTTCTACACCAAGAAAGATGTGACATCACATCCGTCATCGGCAAAGGTAGTCATTATTTCGGAATCTGCAATCATTCGAGACCGAAATGCCTGCGGACATCGTTCCTCTCATCCCTATCGCAAAGCCAAGCGACTGCCAGCATATAACACATCTTGACATAGGCATCGCCCTGCACTGCAGTCATGATCGCACCACCATAGTCGGAATGGATCATGTTCAGGACTGCGAACATCGCCCAGCAGTTATACTTGCCCTCCTCCGCCTTTCTGCCTCCCAGTCTCTCGATGGTCTCCCATACCATTGCAGGCATCGGCCACTTCGCCCCTCGGCTTCCGTCATAATTGATGAATCCCTCCACAGCTTTCTTGGCTTCATGCTCGGTCAGGAACTGCCGGTACTCGGACTTTCCCTTGTGCAGTTCCGCAAGCCTCTCGAACTCGTCATCACCCTCAAGCAAATCTACCATTGCCATGATGACCGCCCATTCGTTATCCGTGCCTCTCGCATCCTTCAACATCTGGATAAACTCCTTCTTTATCTTCTCGTCCATGCGTTAACCCTCCATCTTTACGGCAAGAATGGTCTTGAGGTCTTCAAAGGCATCTGCCCCTAACTGGATACCGAACACGTTGACGTAACCCTTATCGTGCGCCTGCTTGATGAAGGCATCTACGAACTTGTCCGCCATCTCCGGCACTCTCTCATCCGGGAATCCCGACAGCATCTTCGTCACAGCCGGAGTGACAAGCACCTCAATCATCGGCTCGGCAATAAAGCCAAGCTCCTTCCATACGTTGTAACTTGCCGGATTGATCCCTAGGAATCCCTGCATCATGTTTGCCACAGCACTGCCCGGCGGAATGTTTATCTTCGGAAGGATCGATGCCGCCACGTTGAACGCCCATTCACTCAAGGCCATGCTCACCTTATCTATATTTGCCATAGTGTTGTCAAATTAAAGGGAGGAGGACTATGCCTCCCCCTTGTTAGACTTGCGATTGCGCTTACTGCGCTGCCGGAGTTGAGTAGATGTTACCACAGCCACATCCGCATCCGAGAGGATTATAGACCTGCGCTGCTGCGCTGGTTGTGCCTGCCCCGTAGTCGGTGATGAGCTTGGGTGCAAAGGTCGAATTGACATAGTTCACGATCTTGCAGTCTGCACATGCCCTGCGCTCTGCCTCAAGCTGAACCTTGTAGTCGATGTCCTTCTGCACATCACGGAATGAATCGCTGAACGCCTGATTCTGGACTGCCTGCCTTGCGGCGAAGTCCTGAAGGTTGCTGATCATTCCACGCAGTTCCTTGTAGGTGTCGGTGATCTTGCTGTCAGTGTAGATGTTGCTCTCAAGAAGGGCAATCTTGCTGTCCTTTGCAGAGAGTTCATTCTGCATCGCCATCTCATAGCGAGTGACAGGCATGTCTGCAGGAGAAGCGCAACCACAGCCATTGCGGTTGCCCCATCCGAGACCACCGAGAAGATTCTGCGCATTGATTCCGAGGAATGATGCGAGGCCGGCTGATCCGGCAACGGTGTTGTAGGTTACCTGCCCCTGATTAGGGACTTTTACATCGTAACCGTCCATTGTTTTAACGTGTGCCATAAGCATTTGTTTTTACCGAGAGCGACATTGCTCTCACGGCACACGATTGCAATGATGATTCCTTATACCAGTGCGCAGATACCTAACGCATTCCTGCATGCTTCCAGTTGCCTTCCAAACTGCTTCCAAGAGTTCCCTTCCCTCTTGCTGACATCCTGCCTTATCCGGCAGACATTACGCCTTGTGATGCCTACCATGTCGGCTATCTGCCCGTCATAGTAACCCTTGTCAATCAGAAGCTGAACCGCTATCCATCGGGCATCGTAGTATATCTGCCCCTTCTTGCGCGAGAATATCTGCTCCTCGCGTATGCCTGTCGCGCGTGATACAGCCGACAAGACCATCCTCAAATCATCAATGCTGTCCATTTGTATCTTCATTTACCTCGGCAGAATCACACATCGTGCCATAATAAAAACCCCACACCATAATGGTGCAGGGTTGGTGAAATAATAGTGAATTGTTATGAACGTCGAATCCTGATTATCGCATAGGCATATATCATGCCATATCTTTGCCTACCACCCCATCTGCACATTCGCTCCTACTCCGACTCCCACCTGCCTTGTCGGAAGATCGTAAAAGATTTGTGCGTTAATTCCTATGTTTTTGTGTAACATTCTTTCGTATTCAAGATATATAGGAATGGATAGAGCCGACATATAGCCTAACTCCACTCCGGCAGAAAGGCTGTTCATCTTCCGTTTCTCCACGATCCTTTCGGTGATTATCTTCGTCTTCGGAAAGACCTCTATATAGTCAAGGCTCGGTCTATATCCGCTGACTTCCGCATAGTATTCGCTACTGCCGTATATCTTCTTCTCAAGAGGCAGAGATAGAAAGAGAGTGTCACGCAGACGGATGGTATCCCTCAATACTACAAGCATCGTGTCAATGACTGACTCTTTTATGAGTATCGGATTATCCTCTCTGATAGTGTCAACTCTTACAAGTGTATCTCTCTGCACTATCGGAGTTTTGCCTGCATGGAAACATCCTCGGCACAGCCAACCTCCGACCATGCCGAGAACCATCATCGCAACGTATGGGATAATCTTTTTCAAATCTTCGGACCTTTGTACTTTGCGGAGTAGAAAATTTGATTCCTGTTCGCCCCATCCCTGCGATATGAGAAATGTACAAAGGAAGGGTATATACCCATCTGGTCATAATCGAGCTTCATCATCTTAGCGAGCTTCGCCAGAGCCAAAGGATCGGTGCATCCAACATCACAAGCCTGCCCCAAGACGTGCTGACTTGTCGGCACTCCTCCGACAGCCTTGTTCAGTTCAAGACATCGGTAGCCGGAGTTGATGAATAAAGGCCCTCCCCAAGCATCACGCAGAGGTTGCAAGACATCTTCCACAAGAGCCTTGATGTTATCCCTCACTTCCCAAGATGTGATAGCATTGTTGATGTGCAGTCTTGTCGCTGTGTCCGACTTCTCAAATTCCTTCCAGTCGAAGTTCTTACTTAAAGTTCCCATTTCGTCTCGCCTCCCAACATTTGTATAGGTTATCGTATTCGCTCGCAGGGATGGTCACCTTCATTCCGTCCTTATACAAGATTGTCAAGGTCTGATGACCATCCTTCAGAGCCTCATTGTATCTTCCATTGATATGTTGAATATCATCCAAAGGGATAAGCTGCTTATCCTTTGTCTCAAAGATTGCCGAACCTTTAGCCATCGTTTTCCTCTCCCAGATTGCCATTTCTTATTTGTCTAAATGTGTCTGCAGCACCCTCTCCCAAGGGAGGCCTCCTGTGGGCACATCCTATCTCGTGACACTTCAAGAGCTTGTTCACAGCCGCCCTGCTGTTGGCCTTGTCAAGTTTCTCATGCAGGTCGCTCTTCTCTTTGTGAAGCTCCCTGATGTAGTTTTCCTGATTGCGAACGAACTCGTCCTTCTGCTTCATCTCCTCCTTGAGTGATGTGACCTCCTCCTTGTACTGCTTGGCGAGTTCCCTCTCCTCCTCGATGACCTTCTGCATGTTGTTCAGGATGGCCTCGGTCTTCTTGTCCTTGATGGTGACTATCGCAATGATGCCGCCTCCGAGCAGGAACTCCGCTATGAGGATAATGATCGTTCCTAATTCCATGCCGTTATACGATATTAGTTGTACCTACATAGAATAATATTCCGAAGAACACCGCCACGAAGATGAGTGCCGAGCCGAGCATGGCTGCATAGAAATCGTACCAATCAGGCTGCTCGTCCATCAGTACCTCCTTGACCACCGACACGATGGCGGTCACGGCAGTGCCGATGAAAGGATAGAGCATCATTCTCCAAGGGTTGAAGATGAGAGTACCCATGTCCTGCATCACGAAAACGATAGTAAAGAGGGCTGTGATGAGTCCTCCGACTCCGAAATGGGCCACCTTGTCCATTCCGATTTTTTCGATAAACTTGTCCATGTTCTTTATTTTTAAGGATTATGCTATTATTGTCCACTGTGGCGCTCCGTTCTCGATTGCCACGCATCTCATGGTCTTGCCGTCAACGGTTATCTCGTCTCCGATTTCGATGGAAACATCGAGTTCTTCTTGAGTCATGTACTCGACTTCCTCCTCGATAGGCTGTGGCTCGAACTGCTCCCAATAGCCTTCGGGAATCTCAACTTCAAGCTCTCCCTCTCCGTAGATAGGCATTCCGTCTTCCGTGAAGGCGGTTATCGTGTAAGGAGTTCCGTTGTCTTCGGTCTTGAAGACCATTCCGAGCCTCAATTCCTCGTTAGGGATAGTGACTCTCTCATAGTGTTCCTCAAGCTCCCAAAGAGGCTCATCGAGCTTCTTTCCACCGATGTAGTGGGTGTATCCGAGAGTGATTTCTGGGCCGAAGTCCATTCCGTCCGATTTCCTTACTAATTTCTTGGGTATTCCTGCCCAAATTGTTCTATGTTCCATGTTATCTCTTTTTAATGGGGGAGTTGCCTCCCCGTGGTTTACTAAAGGTATTGCTGTATCTCTGCGTAGAATGTTGGATTATCAGTAGCGAGAGAGCTTATGCCCTTAATTTTGCTTGCGAATGAGCTCCAATTCGAAGCCTCCTTATAGGCATCAACACTTGCATCAGGCACATAGATAGTGTATTGTGTTCTTCTTAATAGAAAATCACTTCCCAATGATGGCGGTGTAGTAGCCTTTATTATCACATCAAGTGGCACATCCGTAGTGTTAGCGTCTATGTATGCGAAGTAAGCTCCGATACTGCTTATGCTCTCTCCAATATAGAGATATTCTAACGCATTACACTTGGCCAAAACAATATCGCCTATCGTTGTTACGGTATCCGGGAATACCATCTCACGGAGTCTCGGATTGTTCATAAGAGTATTTGCCGTGAAACTGCTTCCACTCTTAATCTCAGTGACCTTACCCAGATTAACTCTCTCCAATAATGGGCAGTTATACAATGAACGGTCAAATGTATCCGTCAATTTTGGTGTGATAAATTCTTTTATATCCACTCTAACAAAATTGTCAAAATCCAATTGTTCAACGTAAGATAAATCAACGTTTGTTAGAGGCAAATCAACAAAAGCATTTCTTCCAATTGCAATGCATGATGTTGGAAGTGCCACAGATGTCAACTTTGAGTATTGAACGAAGCTATACGCTGGAATACTTGTCAATCCCTCCGCAAGCACCACTTCCTCAAGCACACTCTTGTCTCCGTAGTTCTGCATAGATGAGTTTGCAGTAGGCAAACTTGTCACCTTTCCAAGATTCAGCTTCTTAATCTTCACACCGTAGAAGGCGTTTAGACCGAGTGAAGTCAAGTTAGGAAGATTGAGATAGTCAAAGGAGAGAGAGGTACATCCATAGAAGGCGTTTACGGCAATCGTCTTTATCTTCGACCAGTCGGCAGACAACTTCGAGAGTGCCGCACAATAAGCGAATGCGTAGCCTTGAATGTCTGTAACAGTAGAAGGAAGCGTCACTTCTTTCAAGCTGGTACAGTTGTAGAATGCCGCCGAATTTCCTCCACCATAGATAAAGGTCAATCCCGTGAAATGCTGCAACTCATTAAAGTATTGAATGGTCGTATTGTTGTTAAACCACTTACCTATCGTTGTCACGGCCTCGGCTTCGCTCTTCTCGATACCACCGTCATTATTGGTGTCCACTCCGTTATCGAGGAGGACTTGCAGCACCTCGGCATCGGCAAACTTGATGAATGCGATGAGCTTGTTGTAGTTGATGGTAAGGTTGTTGCCATAGGCTGCCTTCAACGCATCGTACACATCTCCGTCAATGGTATCGTAGTTGACCGTTCCGACAAGCACTGGGGCAATGGTGTTGTCCACAGCACCTGTATCGGTAATGCCGTGATAGTCTCCCTCTGCCAAGGCAAGGAGGAAGTCGGTATCATCTGCATCGGCAGTCTTCGTGAATCCCACCACTCTGATATTATTGAGAGGTGAACCGTCCTCAAGGGCAGTCTTGAGCATATCGTATCCGTCAAGGTATGCATTATCCTCTACCCACAGGTATGTGAGGCTATTAAGGTCGGTGTAGGTCAATCCGCTTGTCCTCAAGAGAGGCAGCTTGATGAGCTTCATTCGCTGAATGGTCGAAGGAAGGTCGAGCGCAGTCACCTTGCTACCATCGGCAAGAGTGATGGCAGGCACTTTCGTTCCTCCGAAATACGCCCTTCTCAATCGTGGACATTGCGAGAGGTTGACCTCCTTGACAAGAGTCGTCACATTCCTCGCCTCAATCTCCATGAGTGACGGGCAGTAACCGATGGTAAGCTCATCTATATTCGTAGTCACCTTTGATGCCGTAGAGTCTCCCACCTTGAGTTTCTGAAGCCTCTTTGATGTTACTGCGAAGTTCTGCGATGACGAACCAATCTGCGCCTTCGAGAAGTCTCCGATGTCCTGCAACCAGTCTGCACCTTGGAGGTACACCATAGTGTCGGCGGCGTTGTTACCAGTAGTGGAGATTGCCACCATGTTGCCTGCAAGCACCCTTCCGCTTGCGTGAATCTTCTTGGAATTAGAACCTTGAATCACGGAAGGTCTCATGTCAATCGCAGGGACAAGTGTGAATGTGAAGTCACCTCCCTGACGGAATGCCACCTGACCTGCCGACTTATCCACATAGTCAACGAAAGCACCCCACTCGTTCATCGAGGCGAGGAACAGCATTCGGAGTGTCACCCATGCCTTTTCTGCTTCATAATGGCTTCCGAGTGACTGCTGCAATGGATGTACGGCATTGATGGTTGAATCCTTCTTCCATAACACCCATGTATCCTCGTATGTCCACTTCGCATCGGCATTGTATGCTCCTCCCGTGAAGTAGTCCTGCGCATAATCCCAGAAGTAGTGACGGATGCATCCGACAAGGCGCTCGATCTTCGATGAACCGTAACCCGCAGGGCAGAGTGACACCATCTTGTCCATGATGGTCTGCATCATCTTCTTCATCTCGTCAGGGTAATACTCACGGATACATCTCCAATGGTATGAGTTATTACCCTTGAATATCATCGTAGAACCTAGCTTGTCGGTATTCAGTATGCTGTACTTCTTGTCCGCAGAACCTTGGTTGTTCACATCGAAGATGGTATCAAGGTCGTCTTGTCTCCATCTCCACCTTGAACCGCTTGCGAGAGTCCCGAACTTGTACGGATAGGAGTTCTTCTTCTCGTTATCGGTTGCTCCTATGAGGTCAAGGAAGCAAGCATGGAAGAGGCTGTCATTGAGAAGCCAGTAGTTGCCCATTTCCGCACGATAGCGAGCCTTGCGGTACTGACGTATATAGTTGGTCTTCGCAAGCACCGATGACTGATTTGCGAGGGTAGTAGTACTGAACCCGTATGATGACAAGCCGTCATATACCTTCCTTCCGTCCTTGACATACTGATTCGTGATGATGTTGAAGTAATAGGTATCATACTCGCCGTCAATGTAGATAAGGCAGTCTCCGTATGAGAAGCCGTTATCTGCTTCCTGCGCTCGGAAAGTCGATAGGTTAGCATTGACCTCGGCAATGGTAGTACCTGATGGCAAGCCTACTATCATAGGCGTGCATTCGTAGTCGAGCTTGTATGCTGGCGAGAACTCCGTATCAAGATAGGTCTTCATTGTAGAAGCGGTCTCCTTGTCTCCACAAGCCCCTATCTCCCACGCTTCCTCGGCTATGCCCGTACCTGCGGAATCCTTCGGGCCGATGAATGCATCACCGTCCTCGTTGATTCCAACGTTCATCTTCTCCCACGGATAGTCCATGCCGACTCCTCTCGGAGAGTGGTCAGTTCCTTCCATGTGAATGAGGGTATCTTCGTAAGCCTCGTTATCGTATCCGAAAGTGGACTTGTCTCCCTTGTCTGGACCTATGGTGTATAGACCGATGAAACTGTATTGGTAAGTGCCTGGAGCATCCTCATTCTCTACCTCAAGGAATCCATACACAGGGTACTGATACACAGCTACACGACCATTTGCCTCATTCGCACCAACGATGGCGAGATTGAGGTCATTGTAGAGAGCCGTAGCACCTCGCTTGTGCGAGTGCATTGATGATGCCACATTCTTCTTCGCCGTAATGCGGAACTTGTCGTATGCCGATGATGTCTTCGACCTCAAGTTCCAACGGAAGTAAGTCATAGCAGTTGTACCTTGGCCTTCGAGTGGTACGTCTATCCAGTCACCTTGAATAGAACATGTCTTATCCTGCACGATATTGATGTAGAGGTTTGTACCCTCGACAGCCTCATTCGATGGATTGGTTATCGCATTCGGAAGAGAAGCACCCTTCGGGAGTCTCACAACGAAGGTGTTATACACTCCGTACACCTTGTCGTAGCTGATGTTGTTGCTGTCATCAAGCGCCGATTGTTCCTTCCTATTGACATTCACCCTCTCGGCAATGGAATGAAGCGAAGCGATGCGGTTCTGCATCACCTGCGGCCATGAGAGAGGCGAAGCGTACTGACGAATCATATAGAGATACAAGTCGGCAGTATCAGAGCCAAGCTGCAATGTGCCATTATGCGCAAAGGTATCTCCAGTTGACCATTCGAATGAGCATTTCTTCACGCCATTGACATAGATGATGGCAATGTTACCCACGCCATTCTCCTGCTCGGTGATAACCGTAACCATGAGATGCACAAGGCTATCTTCTTCGGTGTTGTAGCTCTGTCGCAAGTCATCGGAGAAAAGCGACTGTGAGTGCAAGCAGATGTTCGTAGGCTTAATCTTGAGTCCCATCCATGACGAAGCGGTATCGGTTGCGATAGTGATGACTTCCTCGTCAAAATCGGACGCATTTGACACCTTGTAGAGCATTTCAAGGGCGAAGGTACTAACACCCTTCATCGGGCTGAGATTGACTGCTGCATGGCTCATCGCAGGGATAAGGAGACACTTGTTGCCATCGGCATCGGTTGTCCATCCGTCCATGCCTTCCACCCATGCCATGTCTGTCCATGTGGCATATATATTCTCTCCGTTAACCTCGTTCACGAAGTATCTCTTGCGCTCGTCATTGTTGCTCCTTGTGGCTGCATTCATGTAGAATGTATATCCGCTTACAGGAGCGAATGAGGCTGCGTTATCGAGAGTGAATGTAGCTGTCTGAGTGTTGCCATATACCGCCGATGCGGTCACGATTGCAGAAGCCGCAGAAGATGCAACGGCAAAGGCGTATGAGAAGGTGTTGGCCATACCTGTATTCACGGCATACTCCTCGCTTGAAATAGTCTTGCCATCAACCTTGAGGGTAATGGTAGGAGATGCATTCAATGCTCCACCGTTATAGACAGCGTATGAGAATAGCTTGTTCTCCGCGTAGTTCTGAACCACAGAGCCAAGCTCGTTGATACAGATGAGCTGCTTTGTTGACACATCTTCGGAAGCTACGCACATGATGTTGTATGTCAACACCTCGGAGGTCAAGCCACTTGCTTCAGCCGTAAGCCACATCTTGACCTTATAGACTCCCGATACGGAAGGGTGTTCGAGAAAGTCGTAAGTGTAGGCTATCTCGTCATATTGGTTAGCAATCGAATCGGTGTAGCTCTTGCTGTAACCGTTGCCACTCACCTCGATGTGAAGTATCTTGGCAAGGCTACCGAGTATCTTCAATCCTCCGAGCTTGTAGGTCTGTCCTTCAATGAACGGAGACCACCAGTTGAAGTTGAATGGGAGCAATGCCATTGAAGTGACCGCCACCGTTGTCGGTGCTACTCCCGAAGCGGAAGATATAAGACCGACAGCCGTAACCTTGATAGTGTTGCTACCCGATGCCACGTAAGGCTTTACATCGAATGTGAATGTAGAGCCTTGCTTGACGATACCGCTTGATGCAACTACCCATGCTCCGTTCTTGAATATCTCGACTGTGATTACCGCATCTTCTGCAAAGTCAACATATTCGGCACTTCCTACGTGAAGAACCTGCGACTTAAATGTGCATGAGATAGGCATTGACTCCGATGATGTGGTATAGCCGTACGACTCTTGCAAGCCGAGAACCGTCATCGAATAGAGTGTCTGCGTAGAACCACCGCCTCCACCAAGGGCAAACTTGCCGAGGACGCCACTGTCATCTCCGCTTGAGATGTATGCAGCCTTCGCTTCTTCGGTAGTGAAGATGACGAAAAGGTTGGTAGATGGCTCAACGTAGAATGCTCCCGCCTTGCTGACGTCAAGCTCACTCACCACCTCGTCTAGCTGCTCGATTGAAGTCTCGACATCTTCGATCTTTTGGTTGACGTGTGCTTCTGTGGCATATATTTTCTCGAAGACCTCCCAGGACCATTGACCGGTATTGAGGCACCATGCGTGGATATTCCTCACGATACTGCCTTCCGTATCGGTTAGAAATACATTCATCTCCACCTCCCCGGTTGTCGATACGTGAGTTTCTCCCACCGATACCAAGCCACCATTGCCGAACCTCATATATATCGGCGAGCCGTTATTGATGGCCTCGACCATCTCTGCAAGAGTGGTCTCTGTCTGCAGGTCGTTATTTATGCTCCACGGATCATTCGAGCAAGTGGCATCGAAGATGACTGCTCCTGCTCCGGCAGAAGTGGAATTCTCAAGATCAGAGATGCGTCTTTCCAGAGCTTCGTCCATACTATCCACATACGCCTTTATCGCCTTATTCTGGACGGGATTGGTAGATGTGTCAGAAAGGAAGGAATCGACAGCCACGCTCCCACCTCCTTTTCCTCCTATCGTCACATTCGTAGTTTTTTCGTATGTTGAAGATGACCCTGATGACGAGCCTCCCTCCTCTACATTTGTAGATGACTCCTGCTCCGTTGCCGGCATGCTGTCTCCGGTCACACCTCCCCACATGTCATCGTACCTTGCGAACTCACGGAGGATTGCCCCCTCAATCCTTCCGTTCAGGAAGTTCAGCGAACCTCCCTGCAAAAGATGCTCACTTCCATGCCACATATACAATGCACGGAGATTGCCAAGGTCGGCATTCACGATGTCACCCGTGATGACGTTGTTCGGCTTCGCATGGTAGCAAAGGATCTGAAGGTGATTGTACACCGCCATCTGCTGCGGAGTGCCACCACTCCACGCCCATGCCTTGGCAGGGAGAACATTCTCGCCTCTTTTATAAAAGATACCATTGCTTATGAATCCCGGAAGAGCTACCTGATCATATGCAGGACCTATTTCTGGTCGCCTTGATATGATTACATTATTCTCCGAATCATATGTAGTCTGAATTGTATTATTTTTGAGGCAAGGTCTTGCCTCACCAAAAGCAAGCCTATATAATGGCGTGTATAAATCCAGCTCCCATGTTGAATGAAGATAATACACCCTCACGCCAAGTAAGATGCTACCCGAATAGCTATCCGCAGGGATAGCTATATTGAGCTTTCCATTAGTAAGATCATACGTCAAAGTCTGTTGCTTAGTTACCCATTCGCCATTTTTATTCAAAAACGATGTAATACCATTTTGTTTGACATATATGCCCAATGATACCTTTGTCGGGAAGGTTATACTATTGCCAACCAGTTTCAGGGAATCGTCTATGAGCCTGTAAACTGGTCCAAAAGCGATGTCCATATTCAGATGCGAAGGAAGCATATATCGGCTATATTCCGCATATCGAAGCGGACCGCCAAGATATGCGGAGCTTGACAACCACATGAATTCACTATCATGCGAATCCTCTACATCTGTTATATCATAACCAAGTGGATTGAAATATATCGGCTGACCTCCATCTACCCAGCCATTGCCCGGAGTTGTATTGCCTATTCTCCAATCGTATAGCTTAAAAGATGTGCCACTTGATGATGATAATGACGTAACAACTATTTCGCCTGTATAATCAGAGGTCTGCACCTGCGGCATATTGAGAGATTCCTGCAAATCATAGCCGATACTTTCCTCAATTCTCCTGACTGCCGGCACAAGCTCACGATTCGCATGGGCAATGAATATAGGCTCTATCTTACTGAGCGAATCCATCGAAGCCATGCCTTGATATGGCATATATCGAAGCGATGAAACTTGCACGATATTAGTTCCGACATAACGCATGACCGCACCGATGGAGTATAAGACCTTCTCCATTGCCTCATACCAGTTCATCCCCTTGAATGCTGACACATTGAGATATGCCCCAATAACGTCTTGACCGTCACACTGCAACCACATCGCAGAATCCTCTTCACCTCGCCAATTCAAGACCATCGGACTCTCAATCTTCGCCCATGCCGCATTAACAAGGTCATAGACAGTAATCATTCCGTCCTCGTTGCCCTTTGCATCGAAAGGGAAGTCCTGCATATGGCCGATGTTGTCTCGCGCTACAATCGTCACAGAACCACGATAACGGAGCTGTTCCGTGAAACTATCCGGGGTTACATAACCTCCCCATATAGGAGTGAAAGAACCCGATGCCGTGCGCTTCTTCAGCACCACCTTCCAATAGGTGCTGTCACTTGTGTAGAACTCCTCCCAGTTGCCACACTTCTTCGATGATGCCTCCTCATGGTCCGGAGCGTCAACAAAGGTCATCACAAGGGATGTCTTGACAACCGGAGTGTCGATATCCTCCTGCGATCCTTGGATGTCAAGGTGCAGGGCCTGAATGACAGGGCCTATCTCCACCGATGCCCCAGCCCCTTCCTTCTCGTATATCTCAAGAACGATGTCTCGCTCTCCCGGCTGCGGGAGTGTCTTGTAGTATCTTAACGTGTGTGCCATGATTATCTATTCCATTTGTCATTTGTCTTGTTGCCGGAGATCACAATGTCCGAACCGCTTATCTTTCCGACAACCTCTACGGTCAGCGTATTCTCGTAGTTCAGCGCAGGGTGTGAACCATATGATGATGAACCTCCGTAGGATGCCGAGCTTCCTCCTCCTGTCGGATTCGCAGTCAGCTTCTGCAGTCCCGATGACACAAGCGAGCCGATTGCCATGAGTGCAGCTCCGGCTGCTATTGCCGTGTATGGATTCTTGAACGATTCCTTGAATGCCGCCATCGCAACACCCTCCGCCATGATCATCGCGCCCATCTGCTTCATCGTGTCTCCGAACGGTGCGATAAACGCAGCAAGGACATTCTTCATATCCGCCCCCTCAAGCCCCATCATCATGTCGGTAATAGCCTGAAGGCCGTTTCCCATTGACTGCACGATGCTGTCCTCAAGCATTCCGTTGAGCATCGCCACCTGCTCCACACCGTATCTCCAGTCATCGAGGAATGCGTTTATCTCCGCATCAACATCCGAGAGGTCAAGCTCAATGTCTCCGATCTCCTCGAACTCCTGATTGAGCAGACGGATGTCATTCTCCATCTCCTTGCCGAGCTTGAATGCCATCTCGTGAGCAGACGTGATGCTTGCGAGCTTGGTCTGCACGTCTGCGGATGCTGTTGATGAACCGCTATCCGACATCGCAAGCGCAGAGTTCTGCACATTCTGAATCCTGCGCGTTTCCTCATTCATAGCAGCGAGTGAACGGTCATATGCGACAATAGCATCTACCACCTTATTAGCGACATCATCATTGGTTGACTGATAATAACTCGCTATGGTTGTCAGTGTCGCAGCAGCCCTCATGCCATACTGCTCGTAGAACTTGTCTATATCAGCAAGGTCAGACTTCGACAATTCATACTGCTGTCCGAGATTCTTCTTCTGATATTCGACAAGCTGCTCCATCAACTTCTCGTCAGGAGCGATGTCCGTGAAGAACTTGCGGAGCAGTTCGGTATTGTCTGCAGATGCTTGGACACCTGCCATCTTGAGGTATTCTGCAGTGTCGGTCAGATACTGCCTCTTGCGGAGCTTTATCTCTTCCTCATAAAGCGGTCTTACCTTGTCGAGATAGTCCTGCGCAGCCTTGGCCCTCTCATCGTATGATTTGCGCGTATCACGCATGATGATCTGCAGCTGTGCCAGTTCCTCAGCCATCGCAGCCTTTCTCATCTTGATGGAGTTCATCACCTCAAACTCCGCATCATGCGCGAGAATGCTCTGCGAAGTGGCATCCATCGCATCGCGTACACGCTGACCGAATCCTTCCCAGTCCCAGTTGGTAAGAGAAGTGAGGAACTGCGACCACACAGTCTTCATCTGCCCGGTCACCTGATTCCACATATCGCCCATCGTCTGGGAGTGATTCACGAAGTCTTTGACGAATGCGGCCACGGATGCACCTATCGCCGCCCATGCAGCAAGCGCACCCGCCTTGATCTTGCCGAATGCTCCGCCGAATCCCTCGACCTTCTTCCCGGCATCGTCCATGCCCTTGTCAAAGCCTTCCTTCTTCAGTCCCAGCCTGACCCAAATGTCACTTATCTTGCCCATTTCTGATACTGTTTCTTTCTATCTTGAAAATATCGCAGAGCCTTCCGATCTCATCTTCGGTCAACGGCTCCATGTTGACCTCCTTGACCAGCTCCTTCTCCCACGGGAATCGCACGATATCCTGTGGTGTGCGAGGGCGTTTCTTGAGATTAGGATTCACCGACCATTGCATGAACACCTCCCATCTCCTTATCTCCCATTCCTCCTGCGCCTTCCGATTATGGCCTTCCACGAGGATATTGTACTCGTAGACGGAGGTCATAGCGGCTTCACGGAGCGTCTTTCCGCATCTCCCTACGAGGAATGATTCAATAGGTGGGTAATCCACCCAGATGCAGACTTTTTTTTTACTTCTGCATCCTCCGTTTTTGGCGATTCCTCGCCCGTTTCCGGGGCTTTCGCCTCCCCGGTGGCGTAATCCTTCAACTCCTTGCCCGTAAGCGCTGCAAGGGCAAAACTGATGGCTTCCACGAATCCCTCCTTATCATAGGAAGACCACTCCACGAAGTCCATCAATGTGTACGGGCAATCGCCCATGTTAGGGTTGTCGTATCTGCGGACATCCCATGCGTTCAATGCCGCAAGGTAGAGAAGCCTTGTATATGCGGAGAATACCTCGGCCACGTTGTCCGTATCCGCTTCGATGGTCATCCCTCGCTTCTTGGCAATAGCAAAAAGGGCAGGGGTCGCAAGTAACTCTACCTGCACCCCTCCCTTCATCCTGATTGTATGAAGCACCTGAATCATACGCTATGCCTGCGGATAGAGTGTCGGTGCTCCCTTCGATGCAAGGCTGATGGCCCTTGTCGCCACAGCTCCGGCATCGTTGGTGTCGCTGATGCTGACGATGGTCGCATCGAATGCCTCACCCTCTGACGGGGTGTTGTCAACGCCTACCTTGCCGACAAAAACCTTCACGGTCTGGTCAGTATAGAAAGCATTGAGCATCGCCTTCTGATGCGCGTCAGTATTGTCCGCGAATACGGTCACGTCCAGTGTAAAGGACTTCTTTCCCGCCATCGTGCTTCCCCATGCTCCGGTGTCCTTGTCGCTGATGTCGATGGACTCCGCAGATCGGTTCACGCTGTTGGTCTGCTCGCCCTTCAGGACGGTGTAAGTGTCACCTTCGCCCGCGATGATGTACACTCTTCTTGCGTTTCCTAATTCTGCCATATCAATACGTTTATTCTTTGTAACTGTCTGTAAAGTATCTCCTGCGTCTCAAGTGCTTCGGTCAATTCCGTCAGCTGGTCGGGAGTGATTCCCAGGATCGTGAATCCCTTGTCAATTCCCCATCCATCCTCAAGCAACCTCTCAAGGTTTCCCTCGTTCATCGTGACCGCATCTCCGTATGACTTCACGCTCATACTCTCCACGACACATGACAAGCTACGTACCATTCCATCCTTATCGGTAGGTGCATTTTCCGTGAATGAGTGAATCTCAATCCTCGGATAGTCCGCAGTCTCCCCGACCGGAATGCCATCACGAAGCAACTGCTTTCGTAATGCCTTGTAAACCTCTCCCTGTGCGCTTCTGTATGCCATTATTTCAACGATTTATCAACGTAATCACTAACGATGTCCGAAACCTTTTCCTCAAACTTCTTGACTGCAGGATTGAAGAACGGCTGTGCCTTTGTTCCCTTGCGGTGAATCTTCCTTGCGATGAGATATGTCGCATTCTCCAGCTCCTTTCCGTATGGGATTCCGAGCTTACGATGCACCCATGCCTTCAAGGTTGTTCGGAGTGGAATCTGTCCCGCCTTCTTGGTCGGTCCTCGTCCATACTCCACATGGGCTGCATATCCCTCGGTTGACCCCTCTGCGAAGAATCCCGCATCAACACCATCGCCATCCTTCTGCACCTTTCCACTCGCTCGGAGTGTGCCGGTGTTGTTGGTCTTGTTCTGATTGAGATTCCTCTTCGCCTCCGCTACGATTTCCAGACCGACACTCTGCAAGCCCTTCATCACACCATCACCAGCCTTTGCCGATGCTCGTGCGAAGTCAGCACGCAGATTCTTCAGTCCTTCAATCTCTATCTCCATATCCGTTCTTCGATTATCTATCTACCTGATACCATCCGGAGATGCGAAGGATGCGACCCCTTTCGACTGCTTCCGGCTCGCTGAAGTGGACATCGTGACCATCATATCGAAGGCCGTTGAACGCCACATTCGGCTCACGCAGTTCAATCTCCAGACCGATGACATCTGCCATCTGGAAGGTCATCATCGTCTTGGATGCACTCATACGCACGACACTCGCATACACATCAGCAACATCCATCGGAGCATCATACGATGCATGGCCGAAATCATCGGTCACCTTCTCCGTATATGTCAGTGTGATGAGCGTGTTGTAACGCCTTGCACCCTTTGCCTCTCGCATCATATCGCCTCCTTCAGTATCGCATTGAGAACTACGGCATCGCTTCCGTCATAGAGTGCGGTCGCATATTTCAGCACCACCGGCAAAAGGGTATTGTACTGAGGAGCTGATACCTCGGTAGTGAATACCACCTCGGCATAATCGCCCGATACCATGACCTTGTTACCGAACTGCTGGTACGGAATAGGCAATCCGTGACGATCCTTCACGGCTTCGACCACACCGTCCATATACACCTTGATTTCTCCGGGATAGTCAGATGCCACGATACGCCACTTGCCCGGAAGCAGAGCCACATCGGCATACTTCTGCACCATATCCATGGCACGGACAAGACATGAGGACAGAATCTCCTTCTGCCCCTTATCGAATACCGCTGCATACTTCATCAGCATATCCAATGTTCCATCGGTCGGAGTTCCCTGCTCTATGACTGATAGCTTTACCATGTTACTCCTTGTTGGTAGATTTCTTCTCCTTCCACAAGCCGAGAGACACGCAGTACTCTGCTCCCTTATCTCCCATCTTACGGATTCGTTCTTCGCCTTTCTGGAGACCATCGTGAGCCTTCACCACCACATAGGTGATGAAGGTCTCAGTCTTGGTCTTTGCTGACTTTGCCATGAGGTTACGCCTTGATAGCCTCGATTGCAGTTGCCTTGTCAGCAACGTAAACGATTCCCTTCGCCTTCGGGCCTGCAACCTTCACCTGACCTCTTCTGCGGAAGTCCACTCTCCATGCATCGTGTGATGCCTTGCGAGAGAACTCAAGCTCGTAGAAGTTAGCGAGGAAAATCTCCACGCATGATGTGTCAGCGATGAGCATCTCAGCGTCCTCCATCTTGTCAGAAGGCACGATAGTCACCTGACCGATTGCAGCCTTAGCCTTGTCGTAGATGTAGTTGCCGTTCTGATCCTTGAGACCCTTGAGCATCGCCTCAGTTGCGTATGACACGATTGCCACGTTAGCAGCGAATCCAGCCTTGCGAATCTGAGCCACTGCATCGATGATGACATCACCTTCGTGTGCGTTCTGGTAAGTACCGAGCTTTGCGAATGCAGTCGCAGCACCCTTCACTCCGTAGATGTGAGTAGGGTTGGTAGTGTCATTACCGTCACCCTCCCATACCTTGCCATCAAGGTCTGACATGATGAGTCGCTCACCCTCGTTCACGCAGAAGTCGTAGAGAGCCTCAAACCAGTTCTCAACCTCTGAAGAAATCTCCATGTAAGTTGCGATCTTCGCTGCTCTACGCTGCTTCTCGATGAATGCGACCTCGCTCTTGTTGGTGTTCTCAGCAAGCTCCTCTACATAGCCCACATTCTTAGTTGTAGATGCCTCTACCCATGCGATGCGAGCACCATCCATCGCCTTTGTACCGAAGGCAAGAAGGAATGCGTTGCCGAGTACAGGTACTGCGTGAATTGTCTGGTCCTGCTGTACTCCGTATGACACGAAGTTGTTACCTGCTGGAGTAAGGCTGGTAGTACCGAGCTTGAACTCCACTGTGAACGAACCCTTGCCATCCTTGATGAACTCAGCGATTTCCGCCTTCTTGCTCTCAAGAGCGTCACGCATCGCCTTGCGGTAAGTCTTCGGAGCCTCGTTGATCATCTTGCGAAGCTCATCGATTGTCTTCTGCTGTGCCTTGACACTCTCGTCAAGGTTGTTGATTTCGGTAGCCTGCTTCTCTGCTACCTCCTTTGCTGACTTGAGTTCTGCCTGTGTAGCCTCAAGTGCCTTCTGTGCAGCCTCTGCCGACTGCTTCATCTCCATGATTTCCTTTTCCATGCTTTCCTCTTTTATAGGGTTTGAATTTTCTTCCTTTACCTGCTCGCCCTGATTGTCGTTCTTCGCATCAATCAGTACAGCCTTCTCATTGGCCGCCCTCGTCACCGGGCTGACCTCCACGATGGTGATCGCATCCAGAATGCGAATCTCCTGCATGAAGCCATCTCGCTTCTCAAAGTGGTACTCATCCGCATAGTAACCGATGCTGAACTCCTTGACTGCACCAGCACGGATGAGAGTCTGCACATCCTTTCCGGTAGTGGTCGGAAGCACATCTGCCTCAATCCACATTCCCTTCTCATCTACTCCCGCATCGGTAATCACTCCGATGACCTCACGAATGTCATGCTGATAGCAGAGAGCCATTCGTGAATAATCCTCGGACTTGAGGAACGCATCCACTGCACCCTCTGCGATGATGTCACCCCATGAATCCACATTACCGAATGCAAGAGCATAGGCTCTGATGTGAAGGATGTCGGAACTCTGCCCGTCCTCCTTCATCTCGATGTTCGCAAGGGTTGCCTTGCTCTGCATCTTCCTCTCGTTCATTTCCTTAACTGCCATAACGCTTGCGTTTTACGCAAAAATAGCACACATGTAGAGCGATTATCATGTTTGTATGCCCTGTTGGATATACCCAATGAAAAAAGGCAGGACCTCACGGCCATGCCTTCTTCGATTCACACTCAAAAACTAATATGAAAACAACTCTACTATTTCGGTCTTCGTATCACATCACAGGCGCAGTTGATGATTTCCCCTGCCGGAGCACCGAAGGAATCATCATGTGGCCAACGCATCTGCGCCCTTTCAGGACCGACAGAAAATAGATCATCCTTGTCAATAGGTGGGACGTTCTCCATCTCCAGATGGCTTTCGCGTGTACGGATATGGGCGCAGCACCACTGCTTTGTGAAGCCGACATCAAGGGTATCGGCAGCGACCGCACCAGCATGGGCCATGCCTATCATCGTCTCCGTCTGGGCAATCCTCCTGACCATCCACTCGGCAATCTGCCCGTAATCCTTGAACACCTGCTGGGTCAGCTTCTCAACTCCCACCACATCCTCGACATCCATTCGGTTACGGATTATCTTCTTCAGCTCATCCTTGAGAGTTCCTTCCACAATCACGATGTTGTCTCCGGCTCTCTCCCTTGCATATCTTGCGAGTTCACTCTCCCACATCCCAGACGGGTCTTCCGCCTTGCTACGGCTCAAGTCTCTTGTTATGGACTTCGCCCTCGGCAGTCCTGCGTTCAGATACAGGCCACGCATCCAATCGTAGTAGTATCCACTCTCATCCAGCATCGCATCTATGACCGTTCCCCACTGCTCAGGGTCACCATAGTCCCGACAACGAAGGAGCACACGCTTCACCTCCGCCCTTCTTGCCTTCAGGAGCTTGCCTTCGTACACCTTGCCGACTGCGAGTCCCTTCTTGCGGAGGTAATCCATGTGCCTTCGTTCTGCCTGCGTTATTCGCCTCTTTTTCGCCATTTCCTGCCCGAATTAGAGGGTTTCGTCTATATCGTACTCCAATCCCTCACCGAACTGCATTCCCATCGGAATAATCGGCTTATTTGCGTAATCCTCATCTATCGGCTCATAACCGATTGCCTCTCGCCTTTCATTGAGAGTACAATATGCGAGATTGAGGTTATTAAGCACATCGGTGGACTTCTCCTTCAGCACATCGATTCGGTCTGTGTTCACTGTCAGCCTATATCCTGCAAGGCTCTTGTCCTTCTTCATGAGGAAGGTAATGAGGTCTTCTGCGAACTCATTTGCCAATGGAATCGCATTCTGCTCATAGATGGTCTTCTTCGCCTCCTTCGCATTCTCATACTTCGCCTGACCGTAGTACAGGTCAACCGGCACCTTGAACACGAAGCACAATGCGGTCACTGCCTCCTTGTGAGTGTCAAGGATTGACAAATCCACCGGAGCATTACCGAGCTGATGCACCTCTACCGGCATACGAAGGGCGAGTGTCTTGTTCACATTCCTCTTGCTGTTGAATCTGCTTTCAAGATCATCCGCATGTTCCGGAAGCACTCCCGCCTCATCTCCCTTCGGAGTAACGAGATTCGCCACACCTCCGTTCTCCAGAGACTGCGATTCCCTTCTCATTCCCTTGTCGATGACATCAAGATAGATGGCAGCACTCACGACCTTGCTCGTGCCAAAGAATGACCCATCATCGAGGTTGTAATCGAAGCTCTCGAATACATCATCCATGCTGATTTCTCCCTTGCTCGTTCCTGACATCACAATGCCTTTCAACGGCTGGAGCTTTCCGTCACTATCGGTCTCAACTCTCCACGAAGGGATGACATACATCTCGCTGACCTTGCCGAGATTCTTTCCTACCGCAGAAGGAGCATACACCCACGCATCACCGAACAGCAACTTATTCACCGCCCACGCAGTCGCAAATCTGCGAAGGTTGAATCGGTCGTTAGGATGACGCAGAAGGTCAAGTACCCAATGATTCTCGATGTAGTCTCCATTCTTGTCCTGCAGTTCCAGATACCTCGCCACTTCACCGACATTCTCCGCGATGTAGTTCACCACTCCCATCACCGCAGCATTGTTCGCATACGAATCACGGATGGTGTTTCTTCCCATCGGTGTCATAGGGGCGAGTTTCCTGCCCTTCATGTGTACATCTATTGCACGCAGATACTCATTGAGTTCATTCTGCGAATCGTAGAAGCCCTTTACTTCCGTTTTCAGGCCTTCGTACTCTCTCTCTGATACAATCTTTATCCCAAACATAACTCCTTGAATTTTCGTGTAAAATACACCCTTTTCGGCTATATCCGACTATTTCCGTATATCCAACAAATCATCGCATATCATCATCATTCACTATTCCAAGCCTTCGCAGATGGGTCACGCAGACATAATTCGATGCATCCATGAGGTGATCATCCCCATCCATCGGCTCATTCGTGAACTGCGTTGCATCGTTAGGCAATGGCTTGAATGAGTAGTTGTCCGCTTCCTTTCCAATGTTCGGACCATCATAGAAGACTGTGAACCCTTGCAGGTAGTTGATTCGTCCTGCCTTGTTCTTATTGACCGCCTTGCAAGCATTGAGGTTGTGCCTTCGCAGTTCCGCGATGTGTTCCGGTCTTGCCGGGTCGCAATAGATGAGTGTCGAATGTCCGCACTTGCGAATCTCCATGTCCTCCTTAATTGCCTTCGCCACATCCCTCGGCTGACATTCCTTTTTGTACAGGACTTCCTTGAGGTAGACCGTATTCGTTTCCTTGTCATAGTCTGCCCTCACGACCGCAGTCTCATCGTTGGTATATCCCCAGTCCACACCATATCCCAGAGTGATGCGTGTCGGCTCCCATTCGCTTTCAGGCATCGCATTCCATCGGTAAATCTGTCCTTCCTTGAATCCTACCGGGATGCCGAGGAAGACATTACGATACTTGTCAAGGTCCTTCTCCTTCATCTTCTCCGCCTGTGCGATGAACGAAGCATCAAGATTGTTCTTGTTATCAAGGTAGGTCGTATAGATATACTCCACATCTCCCACGATTCCGTTATGCGTGATGTCCACTCCTGCATCCACGAAGAACCTGCGGTATATCCAATGATTCTTGTCCCTCGGTGGATTCCATACGATCCATAGCTCATTGTCTACCTCGGTGGTACGGATGGAGAAGTCAATCGTGTCGAACAGTTCCTCATCGGTCAGCTCCTGCGCCTCGTCAATGATGAACCGCTTGACCTTTGCGATGGACTTGAGCCTCGCCACCTGATTCTTGGATGACACCATCAGTCCTCGGAACATGATGCTTCCACCGCTGACCGTATTCTGTACATCGTTACGCGTGATGTGGAAATCGTTTTCCAGACCGAAAAGGTCAATCTTATCCACGAACTCCGGAATGATGGAGTCATGCGCTGCCACCATCGTATAACGAGTGAACAAGGTATTGAAGTCATCATTGTATGTGTCGCACACAAGTGATCCGGAGACCGCATGGGATTTTCCCGATGCACGACCTCCGGTGATGACCTTGTACCTTGTCTTCGCCTTACGGAATAACGGCTTGTACTTGGCGTTGTATGTCACATCATTCGCCATCATCAAATACTATCTTCGGCTTCTCCGACTGATTGACATTCACGTTAATTTCCATTTCTCCGAGGACTTCTGCGATTATCTTCAAGTCCAATGCCTTGCCCTTGCTCAATGTGTTCTTGAGGACATTATGAATCAAGGACTGCATCTTCGTTACTCCAGAACCCTTCGTTGTTTCCTCATTGAGGATGTCACGCAGTTCTTCTTTCAGGAGCTTGTTTCTGCGCCTTGCCTCTACGCTTCGTTGTCCCATCTCCTTCGCATTGTCCTTCGTGAATGGCTTTCTGTTCTCTGCTCCGATTTCATTCCCTTTCACGAATCTGCCTTTGTTGTCGCGTTGTCTGCTCATATCCTCTCGTTTATCTCATTATACAACCCTATGGCTTCATCTATTGCATCCGAGAATGTATCATATTCCGCCCCAGATGAAACCAACGCACACACGATGCGAATGATGTTGTCTCTTGTTTTCTCTTTTTCTTTCCGTTGCTCTTGCTCTACTTTCATTTGCAACTGTAGTAAACTTGGAAACATTGCCATCTCTTTCTCGTTTTGAATTTGCCATGAAAGGAGATATCATCCTCCAATCATGTTATATTTCATAATTTCCTTTCGATTTAGGACATTATCTCCGGAAAACTATACACTTACTCATCTTATGCCTTTATATTCAAACTCTGCCGTTATTCTGTCAGAAGAATTACTCTTTCTCATTGACTTCATTGTTGTGGCATTATTCTTTCCAGAACGCCCAAACCTTATGCAATCCCAATAAGGTGATTTTTTCAGAGCCATTATCATTGCCATATTGCTTGATGTCAGTAATACTCTCTTTTCTCGCCGTATCAATTCATCAGCGCAAACCTTCAACATATTACTTGCGACTCCTATGCCCTGATAATCTGGAAACACTACTACACGATGCGCTTTCCAAAAGTTCTTTATCTTGGGATGTGGGAATGCGATGAACGAACAGAATCCAGCAAGGTTGCCATTCACGAAAGCAAGCCACACATGAGCAGAAGCATTGAACTCCCCCGTCAGATAGTGATACTTTTTAAACATCTCCCAATACTTGCGCTTGTGGTCGGTTGCCACGATGTCCAACTGAAGCGCAGGTCGATTTTTTTTTTGCTCCTCAAGGTCAAACTTTGAGAAGGTCATTGTATCTGTATTGAACACCCAGTCAGGCATCAGCCAATCTTGCACATCATGATGACAAGTAACAGCAATGAATTGTCTGTCGTTTTTGCGTATTGCTTTCTGAATAGCAAGAGAAGCAACCTTTGCGATATTCCTATCAACAACGGATGTGAACTCATCAAATACGAACATTTCCTTGTTTTCTACCATAGCCCTTGCTATATCACATCGCATCTTCTCACCATTACTCAATACATGATATGATTTCAGCCAATCTGGAGGTGAAGCGAATCCTACTGCTGTGAGTGCCTGGTATATCTCTGACATCGTTGCTGATGCAGGGAAATCATCAAGCAGACATTCATGTGTATAAGATTCCCCCCCCTATAAATCTTTTCGCCAAACAACTCCGTTGCAATCGTTGTCTTGCCTGTACCACTTCTGCCGACAATCAATCCTACATTCCATTTCTCCGGCAAGTCTATATCTCCGACAAACCTCTCGCTGATGTGTTCAGTCTGCAAGTCATATGTTCCCATGACAGATGCGACACGGAAACTCTTGGCAGGCTTGCTCTGCCTTACAATGTCAAAATGCGACATTCTAATCCCCTCCCAATAAGTTCAGTATATAACATTTCTTGTTCTCCTTCTGATGCACATTGAATCTCAATGCGGAAGGAACTTTCAATATCATCACTCAAATCCTTCTTTTCAGATGGCTTTGTTTCCTCCAGATTCTCCGTATCCCAAGCCGGTACTCCCCAATCAGAGAGAGGAAGGTCGTCCCATTCGTTGGCAAGCATATCGTAGTCCCAGCTTCCGAAGCTACCATTATCAAGAATGGAACGCCTCTTGATTGTTTCTTTATCCTCATCATTTTCCGGGATATACAAGACTGCATCAATCTCCTGCCACTTCAACGCCTTCGCTGCCGTTGTTCGTAGATTTCCGGCAAAAACAAGGAGTTTGCCTTCACACTGCAAAACCATAATAGGTCTATCTTCCATAAAGTCCTCATCGTTCTTCAGTGATGCTTTTGTCTTGTCAATATCTGATTGTGTCCACTGACGAGGATTGGTCGGTAGCCATCCTAACTGACCCTCATTCAAAACGAGGTCAGATACTTTTGCTTTGATTCGTTCTTTTCTCATTTCCGATTTCTTATAAAGTTCATATAAGGTCCATATACTTTGGCAAGCATAAGGTCATATTTGTCTATCCAATGAAATGACCCGGTATGTATAGCATATTCTTCCAGTGTCTTGTCGTGCTTCTTTGAGTTACAGCTCTTACACGCATACACAAGGTTATAGCTTTGATTGTCTCCTCCTCGTGAAACTGGAGTAAGGTGTTCCAGGGATGGTGAATCCCCCATATCGCAGCCACAATAAAAGCATTTATTCTGCTGTGCTTTAATCAATAGTTTCAGGTACACATTATCAAGGTGTACCTTCATCATTGACCTCCTTCTCTGATTATGAGCCTTCATTCGCTCCGCATAAGTCGATTCACCGCCTTTCCAATTATAGAGATTTGCTCCGTGACACTTGGGCGATGCCTTTCGAGCTTCACTCAATTTCTTTCGATGTTCTGCTGATAGTGGAATCCCGCGCAAAGCATCATTGGCACACTTCTTACTACAATACTTATCCCTTGTCCAATTATAGAACTCCTTACCACAGAAAGCACACACCTTCATTTTTGCGTGTGCCTTACCGCAGCACTCCTTGGAGCAATATCGCGGTGTGCGAGTCCGGCATCCTTTATTGCTCTGGAATGTTTTTCCGCATACCTCGCAAACATAATCTCTATACTTGCTCATCTTGTTTGATTTTGATATAAAGTCTTATCCTTGCCTCATTCTCTGGACGAATGGGCTGTCTTCTCATAGCACGCAGAAGGGTGTCGTACTTGATGCGTGTTCCCTTGCTAATCTCATATAGAGATATCCCACTGTCACCAATGAGATGTGCCAAGTCATCGAGCCTTCTCTGCTCGTTGACCATGTATTCCTTTTCGCTAATCTGTACCATTCCTTCTGCGTGTTTACTGCCTTATTTCAACGGATGTGCCAATGCCTAACGGTTATCTCCTTCTCCATCAATCACACCCCTTCTCTGCCTTGATGCGAGCTTCTGGAGGTTCATCATTGCGATGTCATCCAGCTTCCATCCCATAACTTCACAGAGTCCTGACAACTGCCAGAGGATGTCTCCGGCTTCCTTCTGCAGCCCATCCTGCATATACGTCCATTATGCG
>Ga0233370_1000007_pt1 | contig 38419 bp, 50 predicted proteins | sample ElkDunMinimDraft_2_FD_180686 | JGI IMG/M metagenome (GOLD analysis project Ga0233370, IMG submission 180686) | Fecal eukaryotic communites from dung pellets of Tule Elk in California, USA - Elk Dung D2 | ecosystem: Host-associated > Mammals > Digestive system > Large intestine > Fecal | place...
GAATTCCTTGCATCCGGGAAAGGCAAAGCGCTGGTTCGTATGGGATTGGTTGAAATGAAATCTGACCCGGTTGTGTTCTGGTTTGAAAAATATCAAGAAGGGGCTACGGTATGACCACTATTACCAAAGAGCGACTACTTACAATCAAGCAGTGGCGCGAAACATACGGACCTGGTAGCAACGTTGTACTGCCAGCAGAAGAAGCGGAAGAACTGGCACGAATTGCTCTGGCATCGCTGGCAGCAGTATCGGATGAACGGGCAGCCTATGAATTATTTATGGAGAAGCGTTTCGGGGAATCTGTAGATCGCCGCAGGGCAAAAAATGGTGATAGAGAATACATGGCATGGGATATGGCGCTTGGCTGGATTATCTGGTGTCACCGCGCCGCCATGCTTCAGGGAGGCCAACCTGTAAACCAAACTTACAACTTGCCAGAATTAATCGAAGGCATGGAAGTTTCCATTGATGTTAGCACTTGTGATGCTGATTTAGGTAATCGCTATTTCGGCACCGTCACCGAGGCGTTAGAACTTGATACAGCCAAGAATGGTTACATCCTCCTGGTTCAGGACGCAGAGCCTAACTTCGATGTAAATGGCAACTCTCCGGGAACTCCGGATAGTTGGATAAGCTGTAGTGATCAAATGCCTGAAAAGGGCCAGAACGTGCTTATTTCGGTGAATTTCGATAGCTCTCTGGTTGAACCGCTAATATGCTCCGCACGCTATACCGGAAGCACCTTTCGGCGCGGAGATGCAACGATTAAGCCGGGTAATGGTATTGAGCAAGCAACTCACTGGATGCCGCTACCGGAACCGCCGCAGGAGGTTAACCGTGGCTAACCTGCAACTTGCCGTCAAAGGTGAATACTTCGATGCAATGATTCGCGGAGAGAAAACAGAAGAGTATCGCCTGTGTAATGACTACTGGAATAAGCGAATTATGTTCCGCGAGTATGACCGCCTGATTATCACAAAGGGATATCCGAAGCGCGACGACTACAGCCGCAGAATTGATGTTCCGTATGACGGATATGAAATCAAGACAATCACACATCCACACTTCGGTGATAAACCGGTAAAGGTGTTCGCGATAAAGGTAAATATTGATGGCTAAATCAGCAGCAGAGCGCAAATCCGCTCAGAGAGCCAGACAAGCTGAATCCGGTGTACGTAAGCTGGAGATTGTGCTTGATGCTCAGGAAATTGAAATGCTGGAGCGTAACTGTGCCACGCGTCGCCCCGGGCGTGCGCCTTACGAATTTGGTGAGTATATAGCGTTACTGATCCGCCAGGATGATGTACGCGTGCGCGGGCGTATAAAATCGATCAGCAGAAAACGTTGCGGTAAGTGCGGCGAGAGAGTTCCAGTTAATTCATGCCCGTGTAATGGTGACTCGCAATGCTGGGTGACTAAAGGCTGGCATGAAACGAAATTAATAGTGTGACATGTCACGAGTAGATTATGCATGATGAATTTGATGGTTTTGAATACTGCCGCCAACTATGGCGGCTTTATTTTGCATGGTACTATTACCAAAACGGTAACTATTACCACGGTGGTTATGATGCCTGCTGAACCTAAAACCTATAAACGCAAATCAACGCAATTTAAGCCACTAACAGCAATGCAGGAGGCTTATTGCCAGTCATACATCAAAACGCCTGAAAACCAGACTCAGGCAGCGATTAATGCAGGATTCTCCCCAAATACAGCGGCAGTTAAAGCCAGTGTAATGATGCGCGATGAACGCATTCAAAAACGGATTGCCGAGTTGATGGAGGAGCGCAACAAACGAATGCGCGTCAGTGCTGATTACGTTCTCATGCGCCTGGTGGAGATCGACCAGATGGACGTGATCGACATCCTCAGCGACGATGGGAGCCTTAAACCAATCCATGAGTGGCCGAAAATCTGGCGCACTACGCTTAGCGGCTTTGATCTGTCATCGACCATCATGAACATGAACGAGGATTCGATAGAGACAATCCTCAAAAAAATTAAATGGCCTGACAAGGTGAAGAACCTCGAACTGATTGGTAAGCACGTCGACGTCAACGCGTTCAAAGAACGCATGGATGTTAATGTGAATGTGACAATCGCTGATCGCATAGCAGCAGCCAGGAAGCGACTCAAAGAACGTCAGGATGGTAATCAGTGACAGATACAGCGTTATCTCCTGAAGAGCAGTTGATCGAGGATATTGCAGGGTTCACTCACGATCCGCTTGGCTATGCCCTCTATGCGTTCCCGTGGGGGGAAGAGGGGACTGAATTAGCACATGCCACCGGTCCACGTCAGTGGCAAGCCGATGCGTTCCGAGAGATACGTGATCACCTGCAGAATCCAGAGACGCGCCATCAGCCGCTTATGCTGGCACGCGCTTCGGGGCACGGTATTGGTAAATCAGCATTCATCTCAATGCTGATCAACTGGGGCATGTCCACTTGCGAGGATTGTAAGGTCGTGGTGACCGCCAACACCGAAAACCAGCTACGAACGAAGACCTGGCCGGAAATTATCAAGTGGTCGAACCTTGCTATCACGAAAGACTGGTTTACCTGTACCGCTACCGAGATGTACAGCAATGATCCTGGGCACGACAAGCGGTGGCGAGCTGACGCAATCCCCTGGTCTGAGCACAACACTGAGGCATTCGCCGGACTACACAACGAGCGTAAACGCATCATCGTGGTATTTGATGAAGCGTCGAACATTGCGGATCTGGTGTGGGAAGTTGCCGAGGGTGCGCTAACGGACGAAGACACTGAGATTATCTGGGTGGCGTTCGGAAACCCTACACGTAACACCGGGCGTTTTCGCGAATGTTTCCGCAAATATAAACACCGCTGGAAAACTGCGCAGATTGACAGCCGGACGGTGGAAGGCACTAACAAACAGCAGTTGCAGAAATGGGTTGATGACTACGGGGAAGACAGCGACTTCGTTAAAATCCGTGTGCGCGGCATATTCCCTGATGCATCTGAATTGCAGTTTATCCCTACCGGACTTACTGACGAGGCAATGAAACGGGTGATAACCGCTGCGCAGGTGGCACATGCTCCGGTGATAATCGGCGTTGACCCGGCATACTCTGGTGTTGATGACGCTGTGATATACCTGCGGCAGGGGCTGCACAGTAAGGTGCTGTGGACTGGCAACAAGACCACTGACGATCTGATTATGGCGAAGCGTATCGCTGACTTTGAAGACCAGTACCAGGCTGACGCAGTGTTCATCGACTTCGGTTACGGAACTGGTCTGAAGTCAATCGGTGACGGCTGGGGGCGTACATGGCAACTTGTTCCGTTCGGTGGCGCGTCTACTGACCCACAGATGCTCAACAAGCGTGGAGAGATGTTCAACTCATGCAAGACATGGCTGAGGCTGGGCGGCATGCTTGATGACCAGGAAACAGCGGACGATCTGTCGGCGGCAGAGTACAAAGTTCGAGTGGACGGTAAAATCGTTATCGAACCGAAGGAAGATATCAAAGAACGACTTGGGCGTTCTCCTGGTAAAGGCGATGCGCTACTGCTGACGTTTGCGTTCCCTGTGTCGAAGCGTCTGCGAATTCCCGGTCAGCAGAACCAGCAAGGCAATGCCATCACAGATTACGATCCCTATGCTTAATCCGCTGGTGGGGATAATGTCGTTGATATCCTCTGGTGAGGATAAAACAAAGCCAGCTCATAGGCTGGCTGTTTGTGACATGTCACGGTGTTATTGAATTACAATCCAATCATCAGATAGCAGATCGGTTTGAGATGCCAGCCACGGTACAAAGCAACCGTCAGCAGTTTTCATCCCAATCCACGGTAGAAGTTTAACGCCAGGTACAAATGTATACTCGTCACCGCATGTAACGTCAAATCGCCAATCGTTCGGAGTGGCCGATTGCGGTGGCTTAACCAGTTGCAGATACATGCCTTTGCCATTCCATCCGGCACGTGCAATGCGCTTACCATCTTTGAGTGATGACAAAGCAGTGGAGAAAGATACTGTTGATGTTTCGCTCATAATCTCACCTTAAAAAAATGCCCGGCGAACCGGGCGAACTGGAAGCAATGAGTTATGCCTTCCGTTGCTGTACGGGTTTACAGCATGAAGTCATCGCAATGGCGTCCTGCTGTAAAAAGGGCGGTGATAGTCCTTCAAGGGAAACCATCACCGCCAAGCACCTGGAACTTCTGGCATCACGGTCCTTAGGCGTGATTCTGGCGTGGCATGCAGGATTCGAACCTGCGACCAACCGCTTAGAAGGCGGTTGCTCTGTCCAGCTGAGCTAATGCCACAACGCTGAGAGCACTTAGCCTGTTAAGGCGCCACACTTTGTCGCGGCTCCATAAATGCTCTCATCGTTGTACCCTCGTCTCTTCCGAGGCGTCACACCGAATCGCCGGGATGGTGAATCCCCGTGCGCGGAATAAAACCGCTCGACTTGCACATTCCGGCTACCTGGTTCGTTTGCCCGAGCAAGGGAGGGTGCCCCTTAAACGTATCCAGACCGCTATCGGCGCATGTTCCATACGCCGTACTGCTCAAAATAAAAGCTCACTCCACCTGTTCAATTTAACGACAAGCCAGTCAGGTTAGTAACCGGAATGAACTCTTTGGTTACCTGAAAGGTAATAATTTGTGCGTTAAATGTCAACTATCTACGATAAATAAATCATATGTGGTTAAATTGGTAATAATTTAATTGCGTACGGAGTCATTGATATGTGCATGGGTAGCTCACCATCAGTGCCTGCAACACCAGAAGTTCAGGCAGCACCACAGGAGCAGGATGCCGCCGTTGTTGATGCCCGCGACGAAGAAACACGTCGCCGTCGCGCTGCTGCTGGTCGTAGTTCTACGCTGCTTACCGGTTCTCAGGGCGACACATCAACCGCTAATACCAGCGGTAAAACGCTGCTTGGTCAGTAACCGGAGTCATTGAAATGGCGGAAACAACTAAAGAGCGATTGAACAAACAGTTCGCACAACTTGAAAGCGAGCGTCAATCGTTCGAGCCGCACTGGCGCGAGTTGAGTGATTACATCAACCCGCGTGGTTCCCGCTTTCTGACTTCTGAGGTCAACCGTAACGACCGACGCAATACACGCATTATTGATTCGACCGGGACTATGGCGGCGCGCACTCTCGCCAGCGGCATGATGTCAGGCATCACAAGCCCCGCGCGTCCGTGGTTTCGCCTGGCTACGCCAGATCCTGAAATGATGGATTATGGCCCTGTTAAGTTGTGGCTTGAGGCGGTGCAGAACCGCATGAACGATATGTTCAATAAGTCGAATCTCTATCAGTCGCTGCCGCAGTTATACGGAAGCCTCGGCACATACAGCACCGGTGCAATGGCGGTACTGGAGGATGACGAGGACATCATTCGCACAATGCCATTCCCGATAGGCAGTTACTACCTGGCTAACTCACCTCGTGGCAGTGTGGACACCTGTTTTCGCAAGTTCTCTATGACTGTTCGTCAGCTTGTTCAGGAGTTCGGGCTAAATAACGTCAGCGAATCCGTAAAAAGCATGTGGGAAAGCGGTACCTACGAGAAGTGGATTGAAGTGATGCATTCGGTTTACCCGAACATTGACCGCGATACATCGAAGCTGGATAGCAAGAACAAGCCATTCAAATCGGTTTATTACGAGGTTGGTGGCGATAACGACAAGTTGTTGCGTGAGTCAGGATTCGATGAGTTTCCAATTATGGCTCCGCGCTGGGAAGTTAACGGCGAAGATGTTTATGGATCATCATGCCCGGGTATGCTGGCGCTTGGACCTGTTAAGGCATTGCAGCTTCTCCAGAAGCGCAAGTCGCAGTTGATTGATAAAGCCACCAATCCGCCGATGGTTGCTCCGACTTCCCTCAAGAATCAGCGCGCCTCCCTTCTTCCTGGCGACATCACGTATATCGATCAGATTACTGGTCAGGATGGTTTCAGGCCTGCTTATCTGGTTAACCCTAGTACAGCAGATCTGGTGGCAGACATTCAGGACACTCGCCAAATCATTAACAGCGCCTACTTTGTCGATCTGTTCATGATGTTGCAGAACATCAATACCCGCTCGATGCCTGTTGAAGCAGTGATCGAAATGAAAGAAGAAAAACTTCTGATGTTGGGTCCGGTTCTGGAGCGTCTGAACGACGAATGTCTTAATCCTCTCATTGACCGCGCTTTCTCGATGATGGTGCGTAAAAACATGCTGCCGCCACCGCCTGACGCGATGGAGGGTATGCCCCTGAAGGTCGAATACATTTCCGTCATGGCTCAGGCGCAGAAGTCTATCGGCCTGTCCAGTCTGGCGTCTACGGTCAACTTCATTGGTCAACTTGCGCAAGCGAAACCAGAAGCTCTCGACAAACTCAACGTTGATCAGGCGATCGATGCATTCGCTGATATGTCCGGAGTGTCTCCAACCGTCATTGTTCCGCAGGAACAGGTTGAGCAGGCTCGCCAGCAACGGGCACAGCAGCAACAGCAGCAACAAATGATGGCGATGGGGATGGCGGCGGCACAGGGTGCCAAGACGCTAAGCGAAGCTAAAACTTCGGATCCGAGTGTTTTGTCAGCTATGGCGAATGCAGTTAGTGGTCAGGGTGGGCAATCACAATGACAGATTACGAAGACGATCAACTGAAAGAAGAAAACGCCCGTAAGCAACGTGACATGGCGCAGCGTGAAATTGATGACATTCGCTTTGTCATGAGCAGTGAACAGGGGCGTCGCGTTGTCTGGTCTGTGCTGGAGAAAGGCCGGGTGTTTTCCGCTATCTCTCCGATGGACGCTATGGCAATGGCATTTAATGAGGGGCAACGCAATCTGGCGCTGGAACTGTTTCAGCGCGTTATGGCGCATTGCCCTGAACAGTATTTGAAGATGGCCAAAGAGGCCAGTGAACAGGAGTGATCATGAATTTATTTGAGCGTTTGCTGTATCGCCGTCTTTGCAATGAGCAACCAGTCGATGGTGGAGCAGCTCCGGCTGCGTCAGAACCGTCAGCGCCTGCAGGTGATAACCCTGCTCCAGTTGGTGATCCATCACAACAGGAAGGTGATAAGCCACAACCTGTTGCTGATGGCGATAAGCAGGGTGAAAAAAAGGACGGCGATAAACCGGATGGTGCGCCGGAGAAGTACGAGTTTCAGGCTGCCGAAGGCGTAGAGCTGGATACAGAAGCGTTAAAGGAATTCGAGCCGGTGGCGCGAGAACTAAACCTGACCAACGAGCAAGCGCAAAAGCTGGTTGATGCTTATCCGAAGATTCTGGCAGGTGTTCAGCAGCGCCAGGCAGAAGCCTGGCAGAAAACAACCGAGCAGTGGGCTGCGGATGTAAAAGCTGACAAAGAAATCGGTGGCGACAAGTTGATTTCTAACCTTAGCGCCGCACAGCGTGCGCTTGACCAGTTCGGGACACCTGAACTCAAAGAATATCTGAACACCACCGGGCTGGGTAATCACCCTGATCTGGTCAAAACGTTCGTGAAAATCGGAAAGGCGATGTCTGAAGATGGCATGGTCACCGGTGGTAATGAAGGCCAGCGTAGTGCGGCCGAAGTGCTCTATGGCAAATAAGAGAGGAAATGACAATGGCTGTTAAAGGCTTAACTGCGCTAACGCTGGCTGACTGGGGTAAGCGCGTCGATCCAAACGGGAAAGTCGATAAGATTATCGAGCTTCTCGGTCAAACTAACCCGATCCTTCAGGATATGCCTTTTGTCGAAGGGAACCTTCCTACCGGACACCGAACCACCATTCGTTCTGGTTTACCTTCAGCTACCTGGCGTTTGCTGAACTATGGCGTACAGCCAAGTAAATCAACCACAGTGCAGGTAACCGATTCCGTTGGCATGCTGGAAACCTATGCTGAAGTCGATAAGTCACTGGCTGATCTTAACGGCAATACTGCCGAATTCCGCCTGTCTGAAGACCGCGCATTTATTGAAGCGATGAATCAGCAGATGGCGCAGACGCTGTTTTATGGTGATTCCAGCGTTAACCCTCAGCAGTTTATGGGACTGTCCTCCCGCTATTCCAGCCTGTCTGCGGGTAATGCTCAGAACATCATTGATGCTGGTGGCACGGGTACAGATAACACCTCAATCTGGTTAGTGGTGTGGGGAGAAAACACCGTGCATGGCATCTTCCCGAAAGGGCAGAAGGCTGGCATCCAGATGGAAGATAAAGGCCAGGTGACACTGGAAGATGCTAATGGCGGCAAGTACGAAGGCTATCGCACCCATTACAAATGGGATAACGGACTTGCTCTGCGTGACTGGCGTTATGTTGTTCGCATTGCAAACATCGATGTCAGCAATCTTTCAGAACCTTCCTCTGCCGCAAATATTGCGAAGTTGATGGTTAAAGCACTGCATCGCATTCCAAACCGTGGCATGGGTCGCCCGGTGTTCTACATGAACCGCACTGTAGGCCAGGCTCTTGATCTGCAATCTCTGGAGAAAACATCTCTGGCGATCAGCGTAAAAGAGACAGAAGGCGAGTGGTGGACTTCATTCCGTGGTGTACCAATCCGTGAAACTGATGCGCTTCTGGAAACAGAAGCCCGCGTGGTGTAACGCCTGTTATTAACCTGTGGGTCGTAACAGACCCACTAATGGAGAAAGAAGATGATCACCGACAAACTGTTGATGTTCTCCGAAGCTCAGGCGGTTACGAATACCGCGGCTTCTACTGACGTAATCGATCTCGGTCCAATTGACGGAAAACATCGTGATATCGGCGTGGGTTACCCGCTTGAGTTTTGGGCGCTGGTTAACACAGCCGCCGCGGCAAGCGGTGATGCAACTGTAAACATCCAGTTGCAGACGAGTGAGAATAACAGCTCATGGACCACTATTTATGATAGTGGCGCACTGGCAAAGACCGCCCTGACAGCAGGTAAACGAGTTGTTTCTGCAAAGGTGCCTGCCGGTGTTCAGCGATATCTGCGTGTTAACTACTCCGTCGCAACTGGCCCACTAACGGCTGGCGAATTCACTGCTGGTATCAGTCTTGATGTTGATGCCAATACGCCGTATCCGATCCGCTCAAAAGTAACTGGTTAAGGTGATATCGATGTCAGGTGAGAAACCAAGATACCGCGTTCTGCGCCTCTCTCATATCCATAACACTCTGTGGCCGGAGGGGGCAGAAATCGAATACGAAGGTGAGCCTGGTAGCGCACTGGAACCTGTTAACGATGCAGCCAGACAGGCAAAAGCAAAAGTTGCAGGAAAGGTGTCAATGGCAGCAACCAGCACCAAAATCATCAACGATGTGTCAGATGATGGTGAACTGGATAAGCTCCGTGAAGAGTACGAATTGCTCTTTAACGAGAAGCCACACCATAACGCCAAAGCCGAAACGCTCCGCGAGAAGATCGCAGATAAGCGTAAAGAACTGGGCGTGTAAGCCTCGCGAATCAGACAAGGGGCTTCGGCCCCTTTATTGCAGGAGTGTATATGGAACTCGTAAACCTCAAAACAGGCACTGACATCTACCAGGATGAGAGCGGAGAAACCAGAACTCGCGATGAATACCCGTGGGGGCTGTGCATCACGCTGAATAACGACACATTGAATAAGCTGAAGGCGCAACCTCAGGGCGTCGGAACAGAAGTGATGATAACTGCAAAGGCTGTTATTCGAGGCCTGTCTGCCAGAGAAACTGACGATGGTGTTAATCGCAGCGCCGATCTGCAGATCACTGATATGGCTATCGCTCCTGTTTCCGGTGATGTAGGAAAATCAGCGGCTGAAACTCTGTACGGCAATGGGGGGGAGTAATGGCCTCTGTAGTAGAGATCTGCAATTGCGCGCTGTCCAATATTGGCAATAGCCGCAGCATTAACAGCCTGACGGAAGCCAGCAAGGAAGCGGGGGAATGTTCGCTGCACTTTGAGGCCTGCCGTGATGCTGTGCTTTCTGATTTTGACTGGAACTTTGCTACCAAACGCGTGGCGCTTGCAGATACGAGCAATCCACCGCCTGACTGGGAATATGCGTACCAGTACCCGTCCGATTGTCTGCGCATTACTGAAATTATGCTTCCTGGTGTACGCAATCCAGCAGCACCAATGCGCGTTCAGTACGAAGTTGGTGCAGACACCAACGGAACAGGAAAGTTGATCTACACAGACCAGCCTCAGGCATGGCTCAAGTATGTCTCTCGCGTTACAGATGTGAACATGTTTGATGCCATTTTTATGGAGGCGTTAGCCTGGCGTCTTGCGGCAGCTATTAACATGGCGCTGACTGGGAATGCAGACCTCGGTACGTTTGCCCTCAATATGTACAATCGCGTGATTCTTAGTGCTGGCTCGCATAGCCAGAATGAATCACAGGAACCACAGCCACCGGTTGACGAGTTTACCATTGCGAGGTTGTCCTGATGGCTATCAGTTGGATCCAGCCCAGCTTTGCCGGTGGTGAGATTGGACCGTCGTTGTACGGTCGTATCGACATGGCGAAGTACCAGGTGGCATTGCGCAAGTGCGATAACTTTATCGTGCGGCAGTATGGCGGCGTTGAGAATCGACCTGGTACGCGTTTTGTCGGTGCCGCCAAATACCCAAATCGGAAATGCCGCCTGATCCCGTTCCAGTTCTCGACGGTTCAGACTTATGCTCTGGAGTTCGGACACCAGTACATGCGCGTTATCAAAGATGGTGCGTTGGTGCTGAACAGCAGCAATGTTATTTATGAAATTGCCACGCCATATACTGAAGCCGATCTGTTCCGAATTAAATTCACGCAAAGCGCAGACGTGCTTACGCTGGTTCACCCGGCATACCCGCCGAAAGAGTTGCGCCGCTATGCGCATGACAACTGGCAACTGGTTGATGTGGTAACGAAGAACGGGCCATTTGAAGATATCAATATTGACGAGTCAGTGACGGTTTATGCCAGCGCCAGCACCGGGACAATTACGTTAACGGCAAGCGCCTCTATTTTTGGCGCGGAGCAGGTAGGCAAATTGTTCTATCTGGAACAGCCTGCAGTGGATTCTGTGCCGGTATGGGAAACCAGTAAGAGTACGTCGATTGGCGATATTCGCCGTGCAGACAGTAACTACTATCGCGCCGTTACAGCAGGCAAAACAGGTACTTTGCGCCCTTCGCATACAGAAGGCACATCATGGGATGGCTGGGGCGGATCCGGTGATGATGATACTGGCATTGAGTGGGAATATCTGCACAGTGGTTTTGGCATTGCCCGTATCACTGCTGCAAATGGAACTACTGCAACTGCCGAGGTGATTTCCTATATCCCTTCGCAGGTAGTTGGCGAGGATAATGCCAGCTATAAATGGGCTAAATATGCCTGGAACAGTGTTAATGGTTATCCTGGCACTGTTGTTTATTATCAACAACGTCTTTACTTCGCCGCATCGACTGCGTTCCCTCAGACTATCTGGGCCAGCCGTACTGGGGATTATAAGGATTTTGGCAAAAGCAATCCTACGCAGGATGATGACAGAATTATCTACACCTATGCCGGGCGTCAGGTTAATGAGATCCGTCACCTGATTGATGTTGGTTCGCTGGTGGCGCTGACTTCCGGAGGTGAGTACGTCATCACCGGCGACCAGAACAAAGTGTTAACCCCATCATCATTTGCATTCAGCTCTCAGGGATCAAATGGCTCAAGCAACGTCCCGCCAATTGCCGTGGCGAATATTGCTTTGTTCGTCCAGGAGAAAGGCAGCGTTGTCCGTGATCTGGCCTACTCATTCGATGTTGACGGCTATCAGGGGAACGACCTGACCATCCTTGCCAATCATCTTTTTCAGAAGCACAGCATTGTTGACTGGTGCTTCTCGATTGTCCCTTACTCCAGCGCCTTCTGCATTCGTGATGACGGTAAATTACTGGTGATGACCTATTTGCGTGATCAGCAGGTTTTTGCATGGGCACCACAATCCAGTACCGGAAAATATGAAAGCACATGCAGTATCAGCGAAGGCAATGAAGATGCGGTGTATTTCGTCGTTAACCGAACCGTTAACGGGCAAACAGTGAGATACATCGAGCGACTGTCCAGCCGTTTATTTACCAGCGATGAAGATGCTTTCTTTGTTGATTCTGGCCTTAGCTATGATGGAAGAAATACGTCTGACAGAACGATGATCATCACTGGTGGTTCTGGCGAATGGGATTACCGCGCGGAATATACAATCAGTGTTTCTGGTGGTGCGTACTTCACCAGTAGTGATGTCGGTGCTCAACTACAGTTCCCTTATACCGGAACTGATCCTGGCGATGAAGTGTCAAAAGAATTACGTTGCGACATCATTTCTGTAACCAGCAATACCGCTGTAGTGGTTCGTGCTAACAGGAACGTCCCGCCATCCCTCAGGAATGTGGCCACCACGAACTGGCAGATGGCGCGCCGGACATTTGGCGGTTTGTCTCATCTTGAAGGTCAGACCGTAAACATCCTCTCTGATGCGAACGTGGAACCACAGAAAGTGGTTTCCGGAGGTGCCGTCACGCTGGAATCACCTGGGGCTGTAGTGCACATCGGCCTGCCAATAACTGCTGAATTCGAAACACTGGATATCAACATTAACGGACAGGAAACGCTGCTGGACAAAAAACAGGTGATCCCGTCCGTTACTCTGGTTGTGAATGCCAGTCGCGGCATCTTGGCTACTACGCCCGGCGGTAAATGGTACGAATATCCACAGCGTGAATTCGAGTTCTACGATGATCCTGTTGATGACGCTACCGGAAAAGTAGAAGTGAAACTGGACAGTAACTGGGGCAAAAACGGACGTGTAAGAATCCGTCAGCTTGACCCGTTGCCGCTGTCTGTTCTTGCCGTTATTCCTCGCCTTACTGTTGGGGGATTCTGATGATCGATGTTCGAATTATTCCCGCTACCGAAGAGCATCTTCAGATGATTTTGCCGGATGTTCGTCAGGCTGATATTGACGAACTGTATGCGGTATCGCTGATGACTACCGAAGATGCGCTGCTTGTTGGTCTTCGCACTGCGACTATGGCCTGGTCAGGGTTCGCGAACGGAGAACTGGTAACCATGTTTGGTGTATCTCCGGCGTCAATGATCGGTGGCAATGGTACGCCATGGCTGGTAGGAACCAGCCGTATTGAAAAATATCAGAAGACATTTCTTCGCCACTGCCGCCCTGTATTGCAGCAGATGCTGGCAGTTTATCCGCGTCTGGAAAACTACGTCGACGAGCGAAACCATGTTGCCAAAGCATGGCTCCACTGGCTTGGATTCAGGCTTGAAGAAGCCGCGCCTTATGGTGCTCTTGGTCTTAATTTCCACAGATTTCACATGGAGAGAAAAAATGTGTAACCCAGCCATAGCTTTGGTTGCCGTCACAGTGGCATCCACAGCCGCGTCAATGTACAGCCAGAGCAAGCAGGCAAAATACCAGTCAGCCATAGCTGATCGGAATGCTGAAATTGCTGAAGCTCAGGCACAGGATTCAATCAATCGTGGGAATATTGAAGCGGATCAGCGTCGTCGTGAAATGCGTCAACGCTCAGGCACTATGGCGGCCACTATGGGGGCTACCGGTGCGGAATTAAGTAGCGGAACAGCTCTTGACGTTTTTGCGGATAATGCTCAGTTCGGCACTCTTGATGCGTTAACGACAGTGAATAATGCTCAGCGTGAGGCATATGGGTATCAGGTACAGGGAATGAATGCTCAGGCACAGGGGGCTGCTGCTCAGTCGGCTGCTAAATCATCGATGACCAGCACTTTGTTAACGGCACCACTAAAAGCATACGGTGCATACCAGATGGGCGGCGGAACGTGGAGCCCGTTCTCTCAGAAGGCTGCGCCGATTTCTGCTGCTGTTGGCACTCCAACCGGTCGATAAGGGGATAATAAGATGCCAGTTGTACCAACAACATCGGGCCGTCAGGTTCAGAGCAGAGGGATTTCGACGCAGGGATTCTCATCGTTTCAGACACCAAATGTCGGTAATGTACTTGGCGATGTTGCAGAGCAATATGCAGGTATTATTGCGCAGGCAAAACAGCGTGCGAATGTTGCTATGGCTCAGGATGCTTCTCTTAGCTTAAGCCAGATAAGCAGCGATCTGCTGAATAACCCTGAAACAGGTTTGCTTAACCTGAAAGGGAAAAATGCTATTGGAAAAGGTCAGGAGTATACGCAGCAGTTTGATGCTCAGATCGAACAACTGGCTATGTCGCTGCCGGATGAACAGGCTCGTAATGCTTTCATGCAGCAGGCGCAGCAGCAGCGTATTCAGTTCACTATGCAGGCCGGGCGGCACGAGATAGGGCAAATAAATGCCTACGAAGAAGGCCAGTTTCAGGCGACGCTGCTGAACAATGGTAAAAATGCCGCAGCATTGTATGGCGACAACGCCGCATACGTATTGGCTAATAAGCAAACTTTCCAGCAAATTGAGGATTATGGCATTGCGCATGGCTGGAGCGACGAGCAAATACAGGCCAAGAAAATCGAGTTTAAAGAGAAGGTTGCTGATGCCGCATTGTCCCAGTGGTCGGCAAACAATGCGACCGCATTCATCCAAAGTAATGGCGAGTTAAGTGATATTGCTGCTGGAGCTCGCCGTGCTGTAGCAGATAGTGACTCTTCCGAGCGTGCCCGTGGCATACGCAACAATAACCCAGGAAATCTCGAATACAGCAAAACTAATCCGTGGGTAGGCCAGACCGGTGATGATGGTCGATTTGCTAAATTCGAAACACCTGAACACGGGATTCGTGCATTAGGGCGGAACCTGATGTCGTATCAGAGGCAGGGTATTGATACCGTCAGCGAGATAATTAATCGCTGGGCACCGCCTACTGATAAAAATGACACTATGTCGTATATCAAAGCAGTGTGCGAACAACTTGGCGTTTCTGCTGATGAGCCTCTCGATGCATCTAATCCTGATACCCTGAAGGCGCTTTGTGCAGCCATTATCCATCATGAGAACGGTAGCCAGCCATACAGTGATCAGCAGTTAACTGCTGGTGTCAGTGCAGCACTTGGTTTATCAACAATTCCAACCAACACCAAACGCTATACCGGTAATGCAGCATTCGATGCGGCATCTCCTGAGGCGCAGGCAAGTTTTATGCGACAGGCGGATCAACTGCGTCGGCAGCAGCAGGCTGAATATAAAACGATGATTGACAGCCAGGTTCGCGATGCGACAGCTGCGTATATGCGTGGCGTTGAATTTCCTAACCCACCTGGTGAGGCTGATTTTATTGCAGCTTATGGAGTCAGAGAAGGAAACCTGCGATATACCGAGTTCAGAAATACGCAAATCGCCGGACAGTATATAGGCTCTTTCCGCAACATGCCGACAAGCAGCATTACAGCATATGTTGAGCAATTACGCCCGGATACTGGTGAGACAGGGGAGGGTTATGCGGCACGAGCCGCTCTTTATGACAACGTTGTGTCGGCTGCAAGTCAGGTGATAAAGCAGCGACAGGCTGATCCTGTACAGTTCTCTCTTGCCGCCGGACAGGCAAAGCCTATCGACATGAGCAATAAGGATAACTTTGGACAGAGCGTTGCCTTGCGAGCTGCTCAGGTCAGTGACCTTGCTAAGTCATATGGCACTCCACTGACGTTCTTTTCCAAAGACGAGGCCAATCAGATCGGTGTTTTCTTTCGTGATGCGCCCGTTTCCCAACAGGCAGCATATCTCGATACCATCAGGCAGAGCACTGGTGGTGGGCAGGTGTATATGTCAGCACTACAGCAGATCAGTGCCAACGCTCCATCTGCTGCCGTTGCCGGGATACTGATGGATAAGCCAGGTGGTATTTTGGCAGAAAAAAACTGGTTTAATCCGGATGTTTCCGTGTCTCCTGAAACCGCTGCGCAGACAATTCTTGCTGGCGCGGCGGCTCGTAAAGGTACTGATGACGCGAAAGGTATTCCGATGCCTAAAGATGCTGATCTTCGCTTTGAGTTTTCTGACATGGTGAAGGATGCATTTGCTGGTGACGCTCAGGGAGCATCAATGGCATACGAGATCGCAAAGGATTATTACGCTGGTGTGATGGCGAAAAAAGGCGTGGTATCAGGCGAAATTGACAATGATGTCTGGAAACAGGCTGTTAACGTAGCTACAGGTGGCGTGCATGACTATAACGGAATGGGGAATGTCCTTTTGCCGTGGGGAATGTCTGCAGAGCAATTCGATAAGCAGGTTAATCAGGCTTGGAATGAACAAGTTGTCGGCTCCGGGATAAAAACACCGCCTGGTCAGTATGGTTTGCAAAGTTACGGCGATAGTCAGTACCTGGTGAAACTTGGTACTGGTTATCTACTGAAAGATGATGGTTCTCCCGTTGTTCTTAATCTGACACAGAAGCGTCAGAGATTCTCCGGAGATATTCCGCAATGAGTTACTTTGGCCTTAATCCAGTAAACCAGAATCAGCAGCTTGACGAAGCAGCATCAAATCCAGCTGGCTTTAACAGCGATGTTGGTTTTTTCGACAATGCTGTAGGAGCGGCATTGTCTGGTTTGTACTCCGGGCTGGTGGCAAAGCCAGATCAGTTGCTATGGGCAGGGATGGATAAAATCGTATCCCCGATTGCTCAGTTTATTAACGAAAACACCTCGCTCAATGATACTTCAGTTTCATACATTGCCGAGCAGAGAAAACTAGCAGAGCAGCAGGTTAAGCGGCTGACGCCTGATGCCGCGACAACCGGAACCGCCGGGCAGGTTCTTTATGGGTTGTTCGATATGGGCGGGCAGGCTGTTGTTGGTACAACGCTCGGTGGTCCTGTCGGAGGTGCAGCGGCGGTAACTTCGCTACAGGGTTTTTCTGAGTTTGAACGGTTGACAGCACAGGGTGTTGATTTCAGGACGGCGCAGGAAGCGGGATTAGTGCATGGTATTACTGCTGGTGCCGGAACACTGATCCCTATGAGCCTCGGGTTACGTGCTGGTGGTGCGCTGGCGGAAGGTGTGGCGGCTCAGCTTGCGCGGACGGGTGAGAGTTCAGTGCGACGCGCCGCAGCAACAGCAGTACGTGCAACGCCAGATATTGCCTATGCCGCAGGTACAAATATTGCGTTCGGTATGGCACAGCGTGGGCTTACTGCAAAAACGCTTCGTGATGGTGGCTATAGCGAAATGGCTAACCAGTATGATGTGTTGGATCGACAGGCAATTGCTATTGATGCTGTTCTTGGGGTGGCGTTTGGTGGTGTCGGCAGATTTATTAACTCTCGCGGCGAGTCTACAAGCGCACCAAATTTTTCACCAGTTGATATTGATGCTGCACTGGCGGCGAATGCCGCTCATCATGCTGAAATTGATATTGCTCCCGGCGTTCCGATCAACGTGCTTTCGCGTAATTCGCACATTCAGGCTCTGCGAAAAGCCATGTCTGATGTTAGCCAGGGGAGACCTGTAGACGTTGCCAGCATTGTTGAGTCTGCATCTTTCAGTGAAATTCCTGGGCGCAAGAGTCTGCTATCTCAGGCAGTTAATGAGGCTCTGTCATCTGTAGATGATGGAGTAACGGCGCGCGCTATAGAAAATCGGTTGCTTGAAGAACAGGCCGCGCAGCTTTTGTCGCGTGGCGATAGACAGGTTTACCAGTCTGAAATCGCTAATAGCCAACGAATTATTGAAAATCTCACTGAACAGCGCGCACAAATTCTTGCAGAAGAGCCAACCGGTAGCGGTAAGGCTTTATCTCGTGCTCGATCAGATAAACAGGCCAGACTTCGCGATATTGACCAACGAATCCGGCAGGCACAAGAACGCCTGGAATTTTCTCGTAACGCGTTGGCGCCGCACGAGCCTGGAGGTCAGTTTTTTGAAGCTCGAGCAGAACTGGCACGACGACAGCAGGCAGAAAGTGAACTTAATGCTCAGGCTGTTTCATTCTATAAAACAGCAGAGGTCAGGACGCCAGACGAAGTAGCTCCTTTTGAGCCCGGTAAGATATTGCAACAGACAGAACAAAAAATGATGGCAGATCCGGCAGGAGATATTGATCTGCGTATAGCTGAAGACTCGCTGCTTGAATCTCCGGACATGATAATCACCGTGCTGGATGATGATGGTAATCCACAATCGCGCAGTGCGCGTGAAGTACTGGATGAAGCGAACAGGGAAAGTGAGCAGGCAATACAGGATTCCAGCCTGTTTGATGTCGCTGTGGCGTGTTTCTTGAGAGGTTAAATTAAATGAGACAGGAATGTATACAAGCGGTCCAGCAGGCGGCGCAGCGCACGTTAACGGCGCGAGAAATACAGAACATTGAAGACCGCATTTATCGAAATATGCGCTCCATTGCTCGTGATGACCCGATGTCGTGGAGACAACTTTCCGAATCAGAGCGGCTATATCGTGCAGCACAATTGGCATCTGAAGAATTACAGCGAGAAGCGGCATTAAAGAAACGTCGTGTGGCCATCACTATAGCCGCACGTCAGAGATTGGATAAATTTATCAATAGCTATCAAGGGGCTGATGGGAAACTTGGCGCTCTTAACCGTACTATTGCTTTTAATGCAGACGGTAAATCGAATTTCCTCTCTGTTGAGTCCAGAACAAAAGCCACTCGTGATTATGCATTGAGTCAATTGCAGGAGGCATTCGAAGCAGTTGATCCTCGCTTTTTTGGTCTGTTTGAAGATGAAGCGGGCGTACGTGACCTGGTATATGAAATGCGAGGGCAAAATACTGGCAATGCTAAAGCAAGAAAAGGTGCTAAGGCGTGGAGAGAAGTGACAGATCTACTGCGCCGCCGGTTTAATGATGCTGGTGGGGACATTGGCTATCTCGAAAACTGGGGGATCCCTCAACATCATTCTATGGAAAAGGTTGGGGCGGTATCAAAGGATAAGTGGGTTAGCGATGTTATAGGTAAGCTGGATCGCAAATATTATATCCGAGCCGATGGACAACTGATGAATGATGCCGAGTTGTCTGCATTTCTTGGAGAGGCTTATAACACGATCGCTACTGGTGGGCTGAATAAGCTTACTGATACCGGAATGCGAATTTCCGGCGCACGTGCTAACCGTGGTAATGCATCACGACAGATACATTTCAAAGATGCAGATTCCTATCTGCAATATCAGCAACTTTATGGCGATCGCTCTCTATGGGAAATCATGGTCGGTCACCTGGAAGGTATCAGTAAAGATATTGCACTGGTGGAAACATATGGCCCAAACCCCGATCATGTTTTCCGCTCTCTTCTTGATCAGGTGAAGGCAGAAACGGCAACAGCTAACCCGAGTAAAACCGGTAAAGTCGAGCGGCTGGCGAACAACACAGAGAATCTGTACAACTTTATTTCCGGAAAGACACAGCCTGTAGCGAATCCGCACATCGCGCGATGGTCTGACAATATCCGCAACTGGCTGGTTGCCAGCAGACTCGGATCCGCGTTGCTATCATCGTTCTCTGATCTTGGAACCATGTATCTGTCTGCGAAGGTGACCAACCTTCCAATGAACCAGTTATTCCGCAACCAGCTTGAAGCTATGGACCCAACGAACCGTACAGAACTTGCGCGGGCGCGCCGCGCTGGTCTGGCGATGGAATCTCTACTTGGCAGCGTTAACCGCTGGGCGATGGATAATATGGGGCCGTCAGTGTCTCGTTGGGCGGCAACGGCTGTAATGCGTGCCAGTGGGCTTACAGCATGGTCAGATGCGCACAAGCGCGCCTATGGCGTAACCATGATGGGAAGCATGGGGGAAGTAGTGTCACGGACACCAGACCTTCGTAGCCTCGATGACTCTGATTTTCGTATCCTGAAAAGCAAAGGGATTACTGACACAGACTGGAGCGTATGGAAGCTGGCGCAACAGGAGGACTGGGGGAACGGTAATAATACGATGCTGACACCGGAAAGCATTATGCGTATCCCTGATTCAGCAGTTAAACATCTTGGTGAGCCTGAACGCGTGAAATTTGAGGCAATGCGTAAACTGCTCGGTGCCGTAACTGAAGAAGTTGATATGGCTGTTATTACACCGGGAGCACGTGAGCAACTGATAACCGGTTCTGGTATTCAGCGTGGAACATGGAAAGGTGAATTAACGAGAAGTGTTTTCCTGTTTAAATCGTTCCCTATCTCGGTGGTTATGCGCCACTGGTCACGCGCTATGGGGATGCCGTCTGCTGGTGGGCGTGCGGCATATATTGCGACGTTTATTGCCAGTACGACCATTCTTGGCGCTTTGTCGCAGCAACTTAACGACCTTGCGTCTGGTCGGAATCCTCGAGATATGACAGGAGAAGATGCCGCAAAATTCTGGCTTGGTGCTCTACTGAAAGGTGGTGGTCTTGGCCTTTACGGTGACTTTTTATTGTCAGATCACACTAGGTACGGAAGCGGCGCGCTGGCGTCGATGCTTGGCCCGGTAGCTGGTCTGGTTGATGACGTTGTGAAGATTGCTCAGGGCATACCGTTAAATGCTGTGGAGGGGAAGAATGAGCAGACTGGTGGTGATCTGGTGAAGCTGGGGAAAGGTTTGATGCCAGGTGCGAATCTCTGGTACTTAAAGGCGGCTCTCGATCATATGATCTTTAACCAGATGCAGGAGTATTTTTCACCAGGCTATTTGCGTAAAATGGAGCAACGTTCGAAGAAAGAGTTTAATCAGACATACTGGTGGCGACCTCAGGATGTCACTCCGCAATAAGGAAGTGTTTTGTTTTTAATTATTTTGAGTGTGATAATTTCTGGTGGGTTGTTATTTATTGACCGCTACAAATATTTTCTTAACCCTCAGACTCAAGCTATTTGCTGGTTCATCTTTGTTGTGCAGGGAATAGTTCTTGTTGCAAGCCTTATTGAGGGGAGGCCTCTGATTTTTACTGGGTAAATAGGTGACTACATGCAAGCGATAGGATTCATTGTTTATATCGTCGTTGGTCTTTTTCAGTTGGCAGCAATTATGGCTGGGCTTGAATCATGGTGGGGATTGCACTGGATAATTGCAGCCCCCATTGCTTTCATCGTGAGCTATATTCCATTTGTTGGAGCGATTGTTGGTATGGTTGGCGCTGTGGATGTATGGCGGTGGGAGTGGTGGCAGGCTGGCCTTCTCTTCTTTGGTGGGATCATCTTTGTTATTGTCTGCGGTGGAATGTCATCATTTTTCGAATGGCTATCATTCAGAAAAGGGACGTGACATGTCACAGGCCGCTTTCGCGGCCTTGTTTTTAACGAATGCCACCGCCGCCCGGGCGGGAATCCGCAGAACGCCCACCGCAGCGGGAGCCGTCAGCGGCAGTATCGCTGTCGTGCTGACAACGACCGGCAAAGGCCTGAGTTGAAGCTACCAGAGACAACAAAACGAACAGTGCAGCAAATGCTTTTTTCATTTGAAATTTCCATCTATAAGCCACCTCAATGTGGCGTCAATGAGTGTAGCACTGACTTTTGTTTCGTCCACAAAAAAGCCCGCAGTGCGGGCTATTCCTTCCATTTATCAGAAAAAAGATCTTCTTCTAAAGGCATTGGTTTTGTTTTTGTTTTCTCAAAGAATTGATAACTGATAGTGATTGCTGCCTCTTTAAACTCTTCTTGCTCAGTTATGTTGTGAGCATCTGCGTCAACAAAAAACATAACCAGCGCATCACGATTGTGATTTACCGAATAAACTAAAAAGCAATCACTTGTTGGTATGCATTTTACTTGTACAGACGCTATATTTTTCCATGCATCCCAGGATGATTTTTTACCAGTGTGTTTTTTATCACTATCTTCTGGAATATAGTCTTGGTTATCGACATGAGTATGCCTGACATTTAGTTTAAGCATTTCTGTCGGACGAGCAAATGCGGCATCTTTACCAAGAGATGGATGGTATCCCGTTTTCCAATACTGGGTAAATGCATCAGATACTTTCTTCAGCTCAAGATCAGATGCACAAAGGGCCGAGAAATTTTGCGTATGCAATACTCGACCCTTATATCTGACAATTTGATTTTTATCATTCTGCGACGCAGACAAACTCATAATTTTCCTTATTGTTACGAGAATCAAAGAAAGCGCTGGATACGCGACTTGCGTGATCTTTTGTCATAGTAACTTTTACGTACTCTACGCTTCCATTGAAAGAACGTCTTGCGGCAGCTTGCGCTCTACGCATCTGCAATTTTTCGTTTCGCATGACATTACCTCATATCTCATAAGTTCATTACACGGATTAATAAAAATGAAACCAATCCGTTTACCCTTGAGGTAATAGTACGCTATTCACCTGCAATCTGTACAGAATTATTTAAAGGCACATCCCTGTGCCGCCGCCCGTCAGAAGAACCCTGCTTTGTCGTTGATATACTCCGCGTGAGTCTGGATATCACGCAGGCATTTGCTCACACCAACGATGTAGCAGAACATGGTGGTCAGCTCCGCCGCCGCGCCAGATACGTCGTGCCCGTCTTCCTGTAACTGGTTCAGCAGATTCATCAGCAGTGAGTTCTCCGTCAGGCCGAGAACACCAGACGGAGAATGAATCAGGCTGCGGTATCCGGGCTTCAGTGGGGCGCTGTAGGTTTTGTTCTCTATCTTCATTGCCTGCATTACTGCTGACGCCGTGGCGTTGGCTACCTGGTCGGCAACCATCTTTATGCGTTCTTCCTGCGGGAGCGAGTTTTTAATGTAACTTCCAGTGCGGCGGATCTGAGGAAGAACCTCACCTGTAACCCATTCAAGAAATCTGAATGCTCTCGTTCCCTCTGTCATTGCCTCTTTGCAACGCAGAATAAGGATGTAGAGACCTGATTCTGAAACGATGGATAGTTCTTGTATTCCACCAGGGGTCTGTATTGAATACAGCCCCTTTTTGTTCCAGCCTTTTTTATCAAGTTTTCTCGCTTGTGTAACATCAATATTCAAAGCATTGCACACATCTTTGGTGACAAACCAAGGTTCTCCGTCAATCATGAACATACGGATCTGGCAGGATGACTCAAAGGAAAAGATGGAAGGTTTGGTATTCATGGCGATCACCTTTGTAGTTAGGTTAATCACCACCGCTGAGACCAATCAGATGGTGGTGAACTGTGCAGAGTTGGTCTTACCGGCTACAAAGGAACCCGGCGCACCTTTCGGTGCCCCCACACAGCCCACCATAGAATAGGTGCGCTTTACACATAAAAAAACCGCTTATGCGGCATATGTGCCTCTGTAGTAATCCGGGAGACCAATCCCGGCACTGGATTTTGCCAGTGCCCGGTTACTATGGCACAGGATGAGTGCGATGTAAATTTACCGTAAAGGTAATGATAAGCGCTGAGAAATATCAAAATCAACCGTATTTGGTTGATGGAGTTTAATGCTTGATCACCTGAAAGCAAGATATTACCTTTAAGGTAATGTTATTGTGAGGAAAAGCAATGGAAGTTTTCTGGATAGTTGTTGGTGTGGTTGCGGTGATTATTTATGTCCTTCACCAGAACAAGACTAAGATCTCTGATCGCACGGTCGTTAATCATAACAAAACGATAAAGACCGAAGATGGGGAGATAACGATTAATCGTACACAGGTGATAGAACACACCTCTACTCAGTTTCAAAAAACTGGAGGTAATGCGCCTAATATTTCCGCACCTCCTGCTTATGATAGTGAGGTAATCCAGACATATTATAAACAGCAGGAGTTAGCAAAAGAGAGGCAACTGATTCAGCCAAAGCCATTTACAGCAGAGCTTCCACCTGGAGTGTCAACGCGTCCGGCATATCATGGAAGATTCCCTGGTGATGACATATCGTCTCAGTCACCTAAAAAAGCACCTCAGGCAGTATCAGAGTCAGCAAGAATACCTTCTGTATCGCCGTCAAAAGAAGAATCAGCTAACAGAGTTTCAAGTGGCCGCAAGCAGTGTTTGCGATGCAGAATAAACCTTCCATATGAAAAATTCCGGAAATCGTCAAAAAATCCAGATGGATTGACTAAGTGGTGTGCAAGGTGTCTCGATGGCCCAAAGAATACACGTCATATGAAGTGGTGCCCAATTTGTAATGTCCGCAGAAAACGAACCAGCTTTTATCCTAATAATCAAAATGCGGATGGTTTAATGGCATGGTGCAAAACGTGCTGGGACGAGCACAAAGCGAAACGATAGGCCGCTCTTGCGGCCTTTTCTTTATGTAGTTTGTTTTCGTAATTGTTCGGCACAATAGTCGAGATGTGTTTGCAGATCCTGCATAGACATCTGTGAGCTGGTGACGTAGTTAATCAGTGCAGTCAGTTCGGCAAGTGGGCCATCGACATTAAATCCATCCTTATCGAGATCCCGGAGTAATTTCATCAAGTGCGATCCCTCCACCAGTGACCTGACGCCTCCCGGCGTGTGAATCCTTTCGGTAAATCCCTCTTCCAGTGGATAGTGATACTGCTGCATCTTATCTTCTCCATGCAATAACTGTATAAATATACAGTAGCAAATAATTTGTTTGCTATCCAGCACGTTTTGCGAATCACCTGAAAGGTAATATCTGTTCGTATTTATGGGTTATCTATCCATATATGGTTTTTAAGGTAATAGAATAACCGGATATGCGGCGCAACGGGTGCTGCGACTATCTGGAGATTTAACATGACGGTCTCAACCGAAGTTGACCACAACGAATATACAGGTAACGGTGTTACAACTACGTTCCCTTATACCTTTAGGATTTTCCAGAAATCTGATCTGGTGGTGCAGGTGATTGACCTTGACGAGAATATCACTGTGCTGGCTCTTGATACTGATTACGCAGTCACTGGTGCGGGAGGCTATAGCGGCGGTAATATAATACTGTCGAAGGCATTGGCCAACGGTTATCAGATCTCTATATCACGAGAGCTCCCGGTTACTCAGGAAACAGATCTGCGTAATCAGGGTAAATTCTTTGCAGAGGTGCATGAGGATGCGTTTGATAAGCTAACGATGCTGATTCAACAATGTCGTAGCTTGTTTCGTCTTGCACTTTGCAAACCATCAAGTATTGCAAACTGGTACGACGCTTTAAATAACAGGATTAGAAATCTTAAAGATCCAGAAAGCCCTCAGGATGCAGTAACTTTAAGTTATCTTGAAGGGTATATAGAAGGTGGTGATAGTACTTTGCGTCCAGATATTACAAGAACTGGAGCTGTAGGGAATAATATACAGCAAGCCATAAACTTATCTATAGCCGGTCAAACTGTAATTACGATGAAAGATGATGAAATTGTATCTTCATTGTTAAATGAATATGGTGTTGAAATTGAGCAACGCAGGGGGCGTGTATTTAATACAGAAGGTGTTCAACTAACAACGTATTCTGACCCTCGTTCCCGTTTTGTAACTGGTGACCAATATCTTAATTATGTTATTAGCAAGATGATAAAAGCAGATGGCGTGGATAAATCACAGAAAACATATATTTTGTGGTCTGGTGACTCCACGATTGTTGGTGTTAACTCTGAATTATGGCCACCAGCAACTATTGCTGATTTTTATGCAAAAAGGTATGGAATTATTGATGTAAAAAATACATCGTTAGGTCATTCAGGTAAAACTCTATACGAATGGGGTAATTGGTATATTGATCAGGAATGGTCTGTTTTTTCTGCTGCTGATTTGATTGTTTTACGCTGGGGAATTAACGATCCATATTATGGTTATACATTGGATCAAGCAAAAGACGCATTAGATAGAGGCCTTTCCAAGTTACGAAATAACAAATCAGTTTCCCAGCAATCAATTATTATCATGTCCCCAAACTCAACATCAGACACACCAAACGGACGTGATGAAAAATGGTATGAACAGTTAACAGCCGTACTTAGAGCCAAAGCAAAACAATATAAGTGTATGTTTTTTGATACTTACGGTATGTGGCAGGATTCGCGAGGATCTGCTGGTAACTGGCTTGACGACCCTTATGGCGATGGCAGGGGAATACACCCAAACTCAACATTTAGCGCACAGATACATAAATTATTATTTGAATATATTTATGGACCGTGTGCTGTTATAAATGGGAGTAGCAACCTTTTTTCTAACAATGGTTCTTCCATACAATTCATCAATAGCTCATATCCGCCAAATACTTTTCACATGGGGACTTCATGGTGGAGAACAAACCCTGATGATGCTTCTTGGCCTCTTGACGGTGTTATTCAGGTTGATAGATTTGTTGACGGAATAGTAGTACAAAAAAATTATGGTTATTCTTCAGATAATGCTCGCGTTTGCTTAATGAGGATTGGAAGGATTAGTGAGAATACATGGAGTACATGGCGAGGTAATCAGTATGATATGAGTGGCATATTGCAAAATGGTTGGTCTGTAGGTGAGGCAAGAAGTGGAACATATCAGAAATCAGCCGAGGGCGTTGTTACTTTATCTGCTGTTTTAACAGGTGGAAATACATCTGTTGGCACAGTTATTATGGTATTGCCAGAAGGGTTTAGACCAAAGAATGATATTTCTTATATTCCATCAGGTACTGATTCATCGGTTGCCCTCATTAATATACTTTCAAACGGTAAAGTTACAATTCAGAGCTATCCGTCAGGAACAGTTCTTGTAATTAATACGACATTCCCTTCATTAGTTAATTAGTTGTTTTTAGATTGCGACTAAAAATCGCAATCTAAAAAACACAAATGATGATTTTGTTGTTTACTTATAACATAATAATTCATATATGGTTTGGTTTTGATGGTGTTCTACCAGAAACTGGAGATTTGATGAATGTTAAATGGTGGTTGATATGTCATTTCAAATAACTAATGATCATGTAAATCAGTATCTTACTGTTGGTTCTCTTGCTGCGGTTATTGGTGGGACTCCACCTGAAGTTGCTTTGGGTTCACTTGCCGGAGCTGTGATTTTTGTTACCTCTGCTGTCGAGTATCCAATCCGTCGTCGTGTTCTTCTGTCAGTGCTCAGCTTTATTTGCGGCCTTCTCTTTTACAAACCAGCAGCATCAATTCTTATTGGCATAGCCAGCCTGATCCCTACCATCACACAGGACTCTTTTGAGAAAGGGATTGTTTTCTCTGCTGGCGCATTCGTGTCAGCAATTGTCGCTGTGCGTATTGGTATCTGGCTCTATCACCGTTCCGATAATCCACGCGAATTAATGCCGGGGAGAAAAGACGATGGTAACGCATGAGCTTTTTTTACTTATCACCAATGCGGTTATTTGTACTGGCATAGCAATTCGCGTTGTCACTTTCCAGCGTAACGGATCTCAACATCGAAGATGGGGTGGGTGGATTGCTTATTTCCTGATTGTTGCTGCTGCGAGTATTCCAGTTCGTGTTGTTTATGCAATCTGGTTACGCACGCCAATGGCTGTGGATTTATCTGAGGTCATTATCAACGCTGTCATGCTTGCTGCGGTTCTTAAAACTCGCGGTAACGTCGTTCAGATTTTCAAAATAACGAGGTCTAAATATGGAGATTAAACAATTCCAGCGAGCTGCAGGTATTAGCGAGGCGCTGGCCGCTCGCTGGTTCTCGCATATAACTTCTGCGATGAAAGAGTTTGGTATCAGCAAACCAGAAGATCAGGCAATGTTTATTGCTCAGGTCGGGCATGAGTCTGGAGGCTTCACCCGGTTGCAGGAAAATTTCAACTACAGCGTAACCGGATTGGCTAACTTCGTTCGGGCTGGGCGTCTCACTCAGGGGCAGGCTAATGCACTTGGTCGCCGTGCTGGTGAACCACCATTGCCACTCGAGCGCCAGCGCGCGATCGCAAATCTGGTGTACAGCAAACGCATGGGGAACAATGCCCCTGGTGATGGCTGGAATTACCGTGGGCGCGGGCTTATCCAGATTACCGGTTTGAATAACTATCGTGACTGTGGAAACGGTCTGAAAGTTGACCTGCTGGAGAATCCTGAACTGTTGGCGCAGGACGAATACGCGGCTCGTAGCGCGGCGTGGTTCTTCTCCAGCAAAGGTTGCATGAAGTATACCGGCGATATTGCACGTGTAACTCTGATTATCAATGGTGGCAGGAATGGCATCGACGACCGGTGCGCGCGGTACGTCACTGCCAGTAAGGTGCTGGCTGTATGATCTGGGCATTCGTAAAAGCATACTGGAAACAGATGCTTATCGTGTTGATGCTTGCTGCTCTGTTCATCGTCGGAGTGGTTGCCTGGAATATACACGGCAGCCGCCAGTACGATGCCGGGTATGCGCAGGCGGAAGAAGACCGCAAAGACGAAGAAGACAAAGTTCGTCAGTACTACGAACAGGAGAAAGTGACCAATGAACGTGAAGCTCAGCAGAGGATCGACCAGGCGCGCAATGATGCTCTTGATGCTGCCGCTCGCGCTGGCCGGTTGCAGCAACAACTCTTTGCCATCCGTGAGTATCTCAGGCAGTATAACGCCATTGTCGGCGCTGGGACGTCAGCCGCAGACACCGGAGTTTTGCTTGCCGACGTGCTCAGCAAATCTCTCGAGAGAAACAGACAACTGGCAGAGTATGCTGACCGGGCAGCCGAAGCCGGAAGAGTCTGCGAAAAACAGTACGACACCCTGACCAGATAGCATGGCATTTTTCATGGTACTGATTTCCGGTGACGGTATATAAAACGGTACCAGAAAAATGAAGTTTTGGAAAAATGTTATCACTCAATTGGTTATGATTGTCGTAAATAATTGAGTGGGAATGATTAACAGCTAACTCATAGCAACTCATTCCTATTCAGATACTAATTTAACCCTCTGTTTTTACAGAGGGTTTTTGTTTTTATGTATTCATTTCTATTCACTCTACACCATATTTTTCGGCGGTACAGGTGACGGTATTACCTTAAAGGTATACTCTCATACCGTTATGAAAATGGTTTCTATACGGGTGAATTGTGCTTACCGATACAAAATTAAAGAACCTCAAGCCACAGGACAAACTGTACAAAGTTTCCGATCGTGACGGGCTGTATGTAGCTGTGCTTACGTCAGGCACGGTCTCGTTTCGCTATGACTACCGTATCAACGGTCGCCGCGAAACACTGGTAATCGGGCTGTATGGGCGTGACGGTATCAGCCTGGCAGAAGCGCGAGAAGAACTGATTGCTGCAAAGAAGCTGCTTAAAGCAGGCCAGTCGCCGGCTGCGGCTAAACGTGACGGTATCAAAAAGATTCGTGGTGCCGAGACGTTTGCGGTACATACCGACAGTTATATGAAACACGTCATCTTGGCTGACAGTACCCGCGCAATGAAGCAGGCGGTGATCGACCGTGACATACTTCCGGTTCTTGGCAACAAAATGATGGCTGAAATTACCACATCGATGGTTCGTGATTTGTGTGACCGGATTGTCGAACGCGGTGGTCGGGCAACAGCAGTACAGGCCAGGGAGATCATCAGCAGCGTATACCGTCACGCCAATGACCGTGGTCATGGTTTGTTTAATCCTGCGGCTGACATTAAACCTTCGTCTATCGCCATATTTAAACCACGAGAGCGAACACTGACACCAGAAGAAATTGGCCTGTTCTTCCGCACGCTGGATGCCATTGGTGCTATGGGCACTATGAAAATGGCTTTAAAGCTGGTGCTTATCACTATGGTTCGTAAAGGCGAATTCACCAATGCAACGTGGGATGAAATAGATTTTAAAAAATGGACATGGACAATTCCTTCAGACCGCATGAAGGGAAGCCGGGCGCACGTTATTTACCTGCCTAAACAGGCACAGGATATATTGGTTGGGTTGCAGATGTGCGCTGGTGGAAGTGAATATCTGGTTCCTGGTCGTTACAATTTCCGGAAGCCATTATCTAATGCCGCGCTGAACTCTCTGATCGACAGAACGGTGAAAATAATAAATGAAGATGGTGAGCATATTCAGGGCTTCACCGTACACGATATGCGCCGTACAGCCAGTACGTTGTTGCATGAGGCTGGTTATCCTTCAGACTGGATTGAAAAGGCTCTGGCACATGAGCAGAAAGGTGTGCGCGCCGTATATAACAAAGCGGAATACGCCAGACAGCGCGCCTACATGTTGCAGCAGTGGGCCGATATGATTGATTCCTGGATTAACGGGGAGCATACGGATCTGATTCCGTTCTCCCCGTCGAAGTTTGAGAAGTGGATGGCGGGGGAATAACGTTTAATAGTTCTGCTGATTTTCTTCCATCTCTGCTTCTGCTGCCAGTGATTCAATTTTGTTTTCGAATATTGCTGACAGTGTTGCAAATTCAGCATCAGTGACAGCGGGAATTGGAACAAACCTGATCCCGCTGTGTGCAAGCATGTTTGCAGTTTCAAGGCATTTCCTTAAATCTGCTGGTGATGCCCTGTTCATGCTGCACGCTCCCGCCCCTGGTTGTCTGTTGGTGACAGCGGAGCATTGCTGAATGAATTTGTTAATCCGCCAATATCCAACGCGTATCCTGGGTGTAGTTGCACGGCCGGGTCTTCGCACTGATTACCCCAAACATCGAAGCCATGAGACGACTGGCGGGCGAACAGTTCAATGCGAGAAACATCGCCTAACAATTGCACAAGTTTTTCACGAACGATATCTGGTTTTCTTGAATGCTCAAGCCGCGGTGCGGTAAATGACTGAACGATCCCTGCATTAATGCGCGTAGGTAGTTTTCCCTTTACCGCAAACAGGCAATCTTCACTATTGGCGCGAGTCATGTGTCCCATACCCATAACCAGTTTATCTGGTTGTCGACTACCACATTTTATCCACGTGAAGCCCTTCATGGTCATCAGACGGAATCCCCAGGCTTCAACAACTTTTAGTGCTTCGAGTGGTTGTGTTGGCACCCACCACATGGCCAACAGACAGTTTTCATCGGCCAAATCCCACACAGGAAGGCGGCAGATATCCAGCACACTCATAACCGGATATTTAAAACCGGCACCGCGATTACCATCTGCGGCTTTGTCCCGGTATACCCAGGGTGGATCTGCATAGATTAGTGTGTATTTCTTAGTCATAAACCACCCTACAACATCCTATGCCGCTATAGTCGCCACGGCGAAGGCCGTTACCTTTTGTGATACATTGGTCCCTGCGAACCGCGATCCTTGCACGCTCAACATCACCAGAAGCAACATCCATACACTGAAGCCAAAGGTGGGCGGCAATGCGGAACTGCCCTTTTTTCTCTCTTTCAATCGCGCGTTTTTCGATCTCTATCGCCGCAGGAGTAACGGCAACAACCTTTGAATGGCTGCGCATTGAAACCTTGTTCATGTGATATTTTTCAAGTCGGCTTAACTTTCTCACTTAATCCAACCCTCTCTGAAAATTAATGCCAGCAGATAAAGCCATGCTGAAACAGAGGCCAGGAATAAGTACCATCCTGACCATTTGCTCCAGTGCCTTAGCAGCGCACTCATGCAGCGTTGCTCACAGGACGATATACACGTTGCTGAACAGGAGGTTTTTTACCCTGGAACTCTGCCGGGCTTGCTGCTTGACGTTCATCAAGCCAACGCTCAACTTCGTCACGGTTCCATGCGCAGCGTTTATCGGTGATATACCAGCGTTTAGGAAATTCCCCTGCGCGCTCCATACGGTCGATAGTGCTCCATGACAGTGGCACCACCGCCAGGAGTTCCTTCTTACCTAATGCACCTTTCATAAATACCTCTCTTGGTTGCAGTGCGGCGCGCGTGGCGCCGCGGTGGTGGTTACATAGATGTTTCGTTTAATTCTTCCCGACGAACGCTGTAAACGTCGGTGGCTTTTGCCAGCAGTTCGTCATCATCTGAAAGTTTTTGTGCAATGTATTTGTAAGCCTTATCCAGTTCGGAGACAGTGCTGTAATTCATCGCTGCGCTGGTAAAGGCCATCAGCATTTCTTCTGGATCACGGCTATCCGCTTTACGCGTTTGCTCATCAGGCTTTTTCACTGTTTTAGCGTTGATCAGACTATTCATTCCCGCAGCCGTAGTTGTTTGCGGAGTAATGTCTCGCTCAACGCGCGGTGCCGTTTCCTGTAATTCGTCAGGGGTGTAAACACCGAGAAGTACATCAGGAGCGTGCAGGCGAGCCCATCGTTTCGTGCAAAGATAGGCAAGCTGCTGGCGCGGATCCTGCTCCCACAATGGAGAGTTACGCACTCCGGCTTGCGCCATACTGATGGTAAGCTCACGGGGTTCTGCTTCTCCTTTAAGAACTGCTGACACAGTTACCGTCAGATTCGGTGATTTATCTGTTTTTCCGTTAACATTCGACCAGTCACCGCTCCAGCGATAATTCAGGCGTGTCGCTAGCAGGATGGAAGAGGATACGACCGCGTTTACCAACTGTGCTTCGTAGCCTAACGTTCCGTTTACCACATGCGTTTTCTGCGCCACGGCGAAAGGGTTCATTCCCCATTGTGCCGCCTGCATGGTCACCGCCAGACAATCGGCAGGTTTGCCTTCAAGATGTTTCGGTACAGTCGCTTTGCTTTGTGACATCAACTCCGCGAAACGCACCAGTTGATTCATGCCCTCCGGGCTGAAGATTGCCGCAGCAGTACCTACAGTTGCGCTTGGTTGTGATGTGATTGCGATATCATTGCTCATACGTACATATCCTGTTTACGTGCCCAGTCAGGGCGTTTAATAATTTCCACGCCGCCCCATTCATCATTGATGCGGCATTCGTGATAGGTATTCAGATCCCGGCGGAACAGAGCGTGCCCGGCATCGACATCCGGCGCATCAAGCTCGAACACGCGTACCGGATACCGACCACAATCAATGCTTTCGCTCACGGCAAGAAAGAAAAAACCATGCGGCTGACCAGTAACCCTCATTGCGCCTTCGCGGTACATTGCGTCCTGCACGTGGTAGCGGAATTCCTCGATGTGGCGTGCAAAACGGTCCATATCTGCAACCTTTTTCACGTCGACGATCACGTTGTGCTCGTTCAGCCATTTGTCTGGACGAATTCGGCACAACTCACCCGTCTCTTCATCGTTCCAGTACATTGATGCTTCGCAGTAACCAGGTGCTTCCAACATCCAGCGTGCCGCCGGATGAGCCATTGCGCTATCACGCATCAGCTCCAGTTTCCGCCACTGCTCGGCATCAAGTACCGTAATCCCCATATCCGCCACATCACGAAGAAATGCCTCTTCGTCAGCTTTACCTTGTTTCGTCCGACGATCGAATTTCGGTGAAACAATGAAGCGTTTGTCGAACTCTCCAGGCTCCAGAAGCAGACAGTGCAATGCGGTTCCCATATCCAGTGCAGACTTTTTCTCTTCGTCTTCTGGTGCTGCCTGAACCCATTTAAGAAGCGCCGGATTCTTGGCAACCATGTCCAGTTGCGACTTACTCACGCCGTCACCGGCGTGGTAGTCTTCGTTGCTGATGTCGAAATAAATTCCCGGTTTCATGCCGCGTCCCTCTGTCCATCAAGCTGATCCGCAAGATCCCAGCGGGCGATAATTGCCATTGCCTCTCGCCGATAGGCATCCATCAGTTCTTCGAACTCAGGGCTGTCTTTAGCAGCCTCCAGTACTTCCTGACGAACGCCTTTGCCTGTTACAACGTCGAAAGTTGAGGACAGTTGATGAAGTCGGATACTCTCAATCAGTTCAACTTGTCGGTCATATAGCTGTTCTGACAGGCGGTAGTCCTTGTCGAATGCCAGCATGATTTTTTGAAGATTTTTCTGCTGATTAACGTTCATTATCAGCCCTCCCATATCTCGTTATCGTTGGCCACATCGCGAGCTTCTTTGCTGACGAAAGCCCACTTAATGCCTTCCTGTAAGGTGCGGAACTTCCAGCTCATGAATCCGCATGCAGTAACGCAGTACCAACCGTTGATGATTTTCCACTGCATAACTTGTTACCTCGGTCTGTTACCGTTGAGGTAATAATTATGCGTATATGGTTTGATGTCAATAGATATGAGTTAAAAAAATTACCCGTTAGGTAATCGAATAGGCAATAAAAAAGCCGCCATAAGGCGGCTTACTTACTGAAAAATATGGTTTTATTGTTTGTTTTTTTCGTTTTGGTTGATGACAAATTCAATGTAACTTTCGATCTTTGCTTTCTCGGTTTCGGGTAACAATGCGTAGCGCGAGCGATCATAGTTGATGGTCGCAGGGTCGTGCGGGTGAATCAGTAATTCATAGCCGTGACGCCCGAATGCGGATGCAACATTCTCCAGGGTGGAAATGGAAACGCTGACCTCATTGTTTAACAGGCGGCTGATTGTCACCTGGGCGACGCCGGATGCGCGGTGTAGTTTTCCCTGCGTTGAAAGGTCGCGGCTTTCGCTCATCCAGCGTTCCAGGTTGTGAGCCGCCAGCTGACCAATGTCGCTTGGTCCGACAGGCTGAAAACCTTCCTGAGAAAGCGAGCGATCGATATCAAGCCAGTTACGGGGTTTATTGGCGGCAGCTTCAATTTTTCGCGCAACCTGGTCGCCGATAACCTTCTTGCCAAGAGCCCAGCGGTTTACCAGATTTGCCTGAGTTCCAAGTTTTTCTGCCATCCGCGTCTGAACACCATTGAATTCACGGTCGATCAAGTCGTTGAGATTTTGCCTGCGGACGTCCTGGATACTTTTCATTTTCTGGAAAATCGCCTCATATATGAATCAGTAGATGATTCAATTTAAAGCAATATTACCCAACAGGTAAATGCACCCCATAGGTAACTATCCTTGATTTTTGTTACCTTATGGGTGAATATTTATTATCTGAAATAAATATCAGGCAATAGCTATGAGCGATAACGGACATTTCGATTTCAAAAAGCACTGGCTTGCACTTACTCCGGATGAGCGTGAAGCCTTCGCACAGGAAGCCGGAACGACGAGTCACTATATCCAGACTCACTTAACAGGTAAGCGCAAAATGCCAGGTAAGGTATTGATGAATGGGCTTTTTAAAGCCTGTAAAACAAGACAATGGCTGCGCTCAAAAGCAGAACTGGCATACTTCTTCTACTCATGATATCCAGCCACAAACCTCTGTAGACCGCCATCCGGCGGTCTTTTCATATCTATTCGTACCTCAAAGGTAACAAAAAACCAAATCTGGTTGATCTTTTTTTTGTGTCAGCACAAAATAACCGTAATCCCAATACTAATAACAGGGCTTACCATGGAAATCATTACACGTATTGATGCCGCAAAGCGCGGACTTAAACGCTACTACACCGGAAAACCATGTAAGCACGGACATGACAGTGAACGCTGGGTTTACAACGGACACTGTGTTGAGTGCACCATGGAATCAAACCGTCGCATCAGGGCAGAGATTAAGCAGATCATGATTAATTCCTCCCCACAACATTCAAGCTGATAGCGGAGATTAATCATGAGCAGACATGCAACAGATTGGGCCTGGGAGACAGATCCAGGCAGCTCATCATTAAAGCTCATACTGCTCTCGATGGCTGACAGAGCCGATGAATATAACCTCTGCTACCCCAGCATAGAACGCCTCGTTAAAGACACTTGTCTGAATAAAAAAACCGTGCAGGCCGGACTTATATCGCTCATGAAAATGGGGCTTATTTCAGATACCGGAGAGAGAAAGGGAGCGACGAAAAGAGTGCGGGTTTTCTCTCTTAATATAACCAAAAAAGGGAACATTAAAGGCAACCTAGAAGGACGTAATGAACCCGAAAACGGTAATGTTCCCGAAAACGGGAATATACCCAAAAACGGGATGTTGAATGATCCCAAAAACGGGATGTTGAATGATCCCAAAAACGGGATCCAGAACCAGTCATATAACCAGTCATTTAACCAAGAGAGGGAGAGCAGGACAAAAACCGGGGATTCTGTGCCTCATGACCCCGGCGCAAACAACGCCGTGATGAATAACTTTGTTCCTCCTGGTGGGCCAGGGCAATTAGGCAAATTTGTCATGCATGAACAATGGCAGCCATCAGATGACTTTCTTCGGAAAAGCTCATTGCAGGGGATCTACCTGGACAGTATGCCAACGGCACAGGAACTTGCAGAGTTCAGAATTTACTGGATGGCTGAGGGTAAGGCATACCATCAGGCACAGTGGGAGCAGAAGCTGGCAAGGCGGCTGCAGATTAGCAGACAGAAGCAATCAACATTACCTGATAACAACGTTCCGCACTGGAACAGCCCTGAAGCATGGGAGGATTTCTTGTGAACAACGTTTTTACCGCGATACAAAACCGTGACGGAGAAGCCCTTTCTCGCATGTCAGGTTATGAGCATCAGTACACTAACAATGACAACGTGGTGAACATGTCAGCAGAGAGGCTTGTTGATGCCCTTTTCAAACAGTTGAAACAACTGTTTCCGGCGGCAGTGGTAACCAACCTGAAGACGCCAGAGCAGGAAGTTGCTGCAAAACAGCAGTGGATTGCTGCGTTTGCCGAAGGGGGGATCCGAACCCGTGAACAGGTTTCTGCTGGTATGCGCCACGCCCGCGCCAGTGAATCTCCGTTCTGGCCGTCGCCAGGGCAATTTATCAAGTGGTGCAAAGACAGCAAGATGGTTCTTGGCGTCACCATTGACGATGTGATGGCGGAGTTTCACCGGTACAGCAAGGAAAAAAGTTTATATCCTGGTGGTCCCGAAAGATTCCCGTGGCGGCATCCGGTTATGTACTGGGTCGTATGTGATACCCGCCGTGCAATGTATCAGCGCCAGCTTAGCGAGATTGAGGTTGAGAAACACGCGCGCAGGATGCTCGATGATTGGGCGAAAAAGGTGGCTTCCGGACAGCAGATACCCGATCCGGTGATCAGCATACAGGCAAAGCCAGAGCCCATGAGTACACCTCCGGACACAGGGAGAGACGTTTACCATCCACCAGGGCGAAGTTTCGGGTGTATGCCTAACGCCGCCACCCTGGGGGGAATAACACCGGCGCAGTGGCTGATGGAGGAATACAGGCGGGGAAAGGCGTCAGGATTTATCAAGTAATACCAGCGCGATAGCGCATTTTTTTACGTCTCGATAATTACCTGTTGGGTAATAAAGTGTTCTAAAATCTATTGATTTCGTGTCTTATGTGGTTTTTAATTACCTCAGGGGTAAATCATGAGAAAACAGATACAGGCTCTTGGTCGACTCAAAACAGGCCAGATGAACAAAACAGAATCTGCGTATTGCCAGCACCTTGAGCTGCGTAAACGTGCAGGAGAAATCGCCTGGTATCGATTCGAGGGTATCAAGCTGCGGTTAGCTGACAACACGTTCTATACGCCCGATTTTGCTGTGATGCTCGCCACCGGCGAGATGGAACTGCACGAAGTGAAAGGTTTCTGGACCGACGACGCCAGGGTGAAAACCAAAGTCGCTGCAGATCAGTATCCGTTCAGAATCATCGGGGTAACTGTTAAGCCAAAGAAAGCAGGTGGTGGCTGGAACATCGAAGAGTTCTGAATCGACGATCTTTTTAGTTATCAATGTAATCAATAAGTTATGTGGATAAGCGAGGGTAAAGATGGAAAGTAATATCAAAGGGTTAGTTTCCGCCGGGCATGAGATGGCTTCGGAACTGAAAGCAGAATGTGGTGCCGTTGATATGCGCAGTGTGGCAAAGCTGATCAGCGATTTGGCAACGCAACTGGAAGTGCAACTGGTGCGTGCTAATGCGCTGGCCGAAGACCAACAGAAAGCGATTGAGTCAATTAAGCAGGCTGATGCGGCTGTTAAGTTGGCACACGAGAAGTTTTCAGCGCTGGCGGCGGAGAATGCAAAGCTGAAGAAGTTCTGCAAAGACGCTGCATTCGATGCCGATTACGAAGCAGAGCTAGGTATGGAGAGAGGTGGATTCAGTGATGCACTTAACGAAATCAAAACCCCGGCCACCGACGCATTCCTGGCTGAAGTGCGGGCGCAGGGGGTAGAGATGTTTGCTGACCATCTGTTGTGCCCAGACCTTGATGACACTATCCGTGACTTTGCTGCCCAGCTTCGCAAAGGAGGCAACCAGTGAGTGAGTCAAAATGCCAAATTAATGGCAATAAGATAGAACCGTGCACGGTGTTGGCAAAATCTCTCGAATATGGAAATCCAACATTCAAGAGTAAAGGCATATTTATCCCGGAGCGTGTGAACATAAACACCGGCGAGTCAGGCATAGATATTGCTCAAATTCACTCGGGGCAATATATCGGTCGTGGCGTTGCAATGTGCTTTTGCCCGTTCTGTGGTGAAAGTCTGAAAACGTGGGAAGCGGAGGCAACCAGTGAGCGAGATTGACTATCAGGCACTGCGTGAAAAGGCAGAGAAAGCAACGTGTGGTGTGTGGTCGCTCGAATATGGAGAGGAGAGATTTGATGCTGGTGATGCGCTAATTCATCGTGAAGTTGCTGGATATATTCCCATTTGCAGAATTGAAGGAGCGCATCCTGAAAGCGGTTTCGATGAAGATTTCCAAATGGAACAGCAGGCCAATGCTGAATTCATCGCTGCAGCCAATCCGGCTACCGTCTTGGCGCTGCTGGATGAACGGGAAAGAAACC